>Ga0209367_1007715_pt1 | contig 14790 bp, 17 predicted proteins | sample WorMetLIZISLAND2_FD_187412 | JGI IMG/M metagenome (GOLD analysis project Ga0209367, IMG submission 187412) | Marine gutless worms symbiont microbial communities from Max Planck institute for Marine Microbiology, Germany - Olavius geniculatus... ... | reverse complement strand
CGTCATGCCTGACGAGTGTCGTTTGCTTTGTTTAGTCACGCCATTAGGTAATAAGTAACAGTTATCAGCGGCTTGGCTACTGTAAAAAAATATCTGAGGCGCAAACCGCGCAATATCTTTCCAGTAAGAAAACAGTATTTTAGTGATAAAACCGCAGATATAAATGTAGGCTACAAAACATCAGTTTATACACTTGTTAACGGCAACATTAAAGAACTCACACGTCGAAAAGAGCAAAAATTACAAAAGATAATATTATTCAGCAGCACATTGACACACAATCAGTGTGATGCGGGCAATATCACCTTTTGTAATTTTTGCTGTTTTCGATGTGCAAGTCCTTAAATGTTGCCGTTAACAGGTGTATAAACTGATTTTTTGTACATTTGTTATAGTTAAGGCCTACGTACTTTCAACGTAGTTGTTACAGCGAGGAAAATGTGCGGATGCGACTTAAGTGCAAGAAACAAAGCGACGCTTGACTGCGCATCTCGTATCGATTTACTAATGAGCTTGGTCGTTTTCTTAAGGTTTCTTCATTTCTTGATGGCTGATTATGCCTGCTTCAGCGGACTCTCATTTCAGTCTGTACTACTGCGCTGTGCCCAAGGATGATCTATTGTGCACACATCAATAGAACTGAACCGAACTGAACTAAAACGCAAGCTCAGTTGCCTTGCACGGACTATACAAAGCGAACGAACTGATAGTTCAGTTTTGTTTATTCGTTCTTTATACGCGTATTTATGTACAAATGTAGGTTGTCGCATTAGATGGGTCTAACGAAGTGTTGCAGACAGTATGTGGCATGCCGGTCTTTGCTTGTCGTCAGTAGCGAAGTGTTTACACGAATATGATGTCAATTTATGTAGCGATGAAGTCAGCGATACTTATCCAGAAGTGGTACCGTCGCTATCGGGCCCGCCTGGAGGCGCGAAGTCGGTTCATGTGGCACATCTTCCAGTCGCTCGAGTACAATGACGAACAAGATCAGCTCAGGGTGAGCTTCTGTGTGTACTGCATATATTTCATAACTTGCTGTTAGGGTTTCAAGCCGAAGGCGATAGCCGAATTTGACCCTTTTTATGCTTTGGAAAAGAGCCGGAAAAAGTTATAGCTGGCCGAATCCGCTGCCGAATTTTGTCCGCCGAAAATATGCAAAAAAAGGTATTTGATATTTTACCTACAGAAAGTCACATTTTTGATATTTTCAAATGCCAAATTAAACGTAAAAACTACAAACAATGGTTATGACTATGACAATGACTACAACGACTACAGAATAGGGCTTTGTTTGTTAGTCTGTAACAAGTTTTTACTTGTGACTCGGTTTGAACAATTTCCTGCACGCTTTTTCAGCAGAACTACTGATACAGAATATTAGTCAAAATTATTTTCTGTCGATCTGAATTTTTAAAAAAGAAATCCACTTTCTTTATTCTCGTAAAAAAATTTTTGTAGGAAAGCAGACCGTAGAGCTTTTTTGGCTTAGGCCTACTTGTTCAAAAAGTAAGTGTATCACAAGTGTATTCGTCGATGTCTTTATCGTCATCTAGATATGTGATTTTAGGGATTTGAAAAGTAAGATTACTATATCGTGTAACTATTTTCGAAGTAACCCAATCGATGATTACTGCAGACGAACAGGGATATTAACGTATCCCGGTGGTATAGGTTGGGTTACTTTCGGTTTTCAGGTTTTAAACTAAAAACTTACACACGTTTAATTTTTTATGACAATGATGAACTTATGTTTTTCAAGCTTGATTACTCCAGACGAACAGGTAGCAGTTATGTGTGTGTTTATGGTCGCCGAGTTTAGCTGTACAATCTGTTCACGGATATGATGACCCACCTGGACCCACGCAAACAGTCTCCGCCTGTGTCCGACACCGGCGTCCAACAAAACCATCACATTGCTAATCCTGTCATCCTCAATGGTCTGTACAGTGCATGCGTCCCAGCAGTGTTTGCTTTATTGTGCTTGTTTATTGAATTCCGTTGACAAAATGCAACTTTCGCGAGGTCAAGTCTGAAATATAGTCTTCCGCGGACCTGACAGTAAAGATATCGTGATCTAAAGACGCGTACAGAGTACAGAACTGTTTGAACTGTACTAACGTGGTTTAGTTTTTGACGAACTGACTAATAAACAAGCAGTAATGCATTACAGTAGGCACCGTTTGTCGGCGTCGGTGGCCTACGTGGCTACGTTCACGTACACGTCAGCCAACGACCAACAGGCTTGCCTTGCTTGCCTATTGGTCAGTACCGTCAGTTCGTCAAAAACTAAACAATGTCAGTTTAGTTCAGTTCAGTAACGCCCTTTTTTCTCGCGTTTTTTAGTTTTCTTTCATTTTGATAGAAACCCAGTGTGATGGACAGACAGACGGGCAGACCGACGGACAGGCAGACGGCTTTGCCATAGCTACGACATGGCATCTGCATAGCAAGCTATGCTGTTGCCCTGTAAAAATTAAGTAAATGTTATTGCAGGACAAATAAGTAACGTCGATAAACTAAAATGCACAACATTATTAAGTCGTAGCTAGTAGCCTGATAGCTGGCATGTCACTGTTGTAGTTATTTCCTAGCGATTTATCTAGGTAGCCTAAAGAATGTCAAGATACATGCGAATAATAGGGTGTTTACACGATCCAGCAAACTTCCAGCAAAGTTCCAGCACACATCCAGCTGGTCTGATAAAACCTTGCCGCCTATCAGCTGTGGGCTAAGCCGTCGGCAGGCCTAGGCTTAGTCCACAGCTGATAGGCCTGCATGTTATATAGGCTTTCCAATATTTATTTATTTAATATCAAAATCGTACACATAGTACATAAGAACACAAAAGAAAAAGCTAATGAAATGAAAGAAAAAATGAAAAGAAAAAAATACACAGTAATACCAAACACAAAATACAGTGTGCTATATGAGCACTAATCCGTACATAACGATGCAATTGCCTGGCAAATGTCTAATGACACAAAATTATCATCAGTCAGCCTATACAGCCCGTCTCTGACCATTACTAGTTCATACACCAACCTGGCTTGCCAAAAGACTTCTGGGTCCATACTGTTTTCAACATGTCTGTGACAGATCCTGGTGAAATTGGACTCAGCAAGATTGTGCATTAACATGACCGGTATGCATACCTGATACCTTTCACTGAGAAACTGCACATTACGCCCTATACATGACTTCATGTATAGGGCGATCACTTCATGTATATGCCGATCACCAATATCATTAATATTTAAATCAGTGGCTACAACCCGCCCGTTCTCCTAATTACCATAGAACTTCCAGTTAGCTGGATCGTGCAAACACCCCATAAGGAATGAGTACCACATCAACGCAACGAGAAAACATTTTAAATATCGTCTGTTTAACAAAAATATTATCGAAAATTCGCATTTTTTACTTGTGCATAACAGTCAAAACAACTCTACTTGATGTGACGGCCATACGCTGATGTATTGCGTGTTTTCTGTGTAGGACCGACAACTACGAACGAAGAAGAGCGACTCTACCAGATGACGAATCCGGATGACATAAAGATCGGCATTTCCTACACCGGTCCTCACATACACTTTCCAATGACCGTTCTACAGCTGCAGAATCTAATTTCCGCGTTCAAAAACAAACAGGTAAACGATAAAGGCCGGCTCACACGAGCCATGTTCACGGGCCGTGATTACGGGCTGTGAACACGGCTCGTGTGAAGAGGACACCCGTGAACACGTGCGAAAAAGCATTGTCTTGAATGCACCGTCCCGTGAACACGGGTCGTGTGAACAGCACACTCGTGTTCACGGTCCGTGTAGGCGGTATATCTGTCAACCAATAAATTTCTTTTATTACCGCAGCATGGTGGATAACGTGAACGCAAAGATTCCGTGAGTGTTTATCATTATCTGTCCCATTGCTATAGCATAGCAAGGGACATATTATAAAATCAGAGCAAAAAACCTCAACAGTTTACAAAGGGCAATATGAGTCAAAACTCGAAAACAGCAAAAATGGTTTTGGGGCAATATTATCGCATGTCGAATTCCAGACTGGCCCTTACAAGACTAACCATTCTAAGTACTTGAAAAATATTACTGTAGGCCTATATCCTAAACAAAATTTTGTTGTAGATACTTTTACTAAGTGTCAAGCTAAGCTAAGTGAAAGCCGTTTTCGAGTGTTGACTCATATCGCCCTTACATAGCATTGTAAACTGTGAGAGCCGCTTGTGAGAATGCGTAGGCCTATATCCGATATGTAAGTTTTTACTCAATGCAATTTAACGCACAGTGAATTTTAAAGTTAAGATAATAATAATTCAATCTTTTTTTAACAGTAACGGCCTATATATTGTATAGCTATAATTTTCTGTTACTGGCACGCTGCCAGCGTTGCAGCTAGTGACGTCACAGGCAATGCATAAACTGCTGCTGGCTATACTGACGTCATAGTCACTATGACGTCACGCCACTACGCGCACACGCAGACAGAACGATAGACTAAAATTCAGACATGCCTGGACGTGTCTTTCTACCATGGGCATTAGCATTCACTGCAATATACGTGGTGTCAGCACGGACTGGTGTACCACATTGTTTCGGCTTACGACTTCTGTTTTTGTGTTTTTATTTCAAGTATTTAGAAAGGCTAGTCTTGCAAGGGCCAGTCTGGAATTCAACACGCTATAATATCGCCCCAAAACCATTTTTGCTGTTTTCGAGTTTTGACTCATATCGCACTTACATAGCTTTGCAAACTGTTGAAGTTTTTTGCTCTGATCTTTGCAGTTATTAGTCGAATTTTGTCTAAATTTTTGGTATTTGATTTTATTACAATAAATTTATTTACTGTTTTCAGAATACTTTCAGGCGAATTAAGGAAGTTGGTGCAAGGAAAAAATTATGTGCGATGTAACAATGTCTGCTGCAGTCAATTTTGTCTTTGAATAAGAATGGTTAGTTGCCGTGGCAACACGGGTCGTCATGGGAGAAATGTAAATGACACTATCCGATAGCCCGGACTCGAAAATAGAGGGTAGGTGCAAACAGCGCGCAGTTATCTTTCACGGGCGCCGAGTTATAGTCAATTCTGTCCCAAAATTCGTTGCCATGGCAACGGGAGTCGGCAGGAGAGAAATTTAAATGACACCGTTGGAAAGCCCGGGCCCGAAAATAGTGGGGGTAGGTGCAAACAACGCGCAATTATCTTTCACGGGGTCGAGTGAATTTTGTCCCAAAATTCGTTGCCATGGCAACGGGGTTCAGCAAGGGATAAATTTAAATGAGGTCGTCGGAAAGCCGGGGCCCGAAAACAGGAAGTGGGGTAGGTACAAACAGCGCGCAACTATATTTCACGCGGGCCGAGTTATAGTCAATTTTGTCCCAAAATTGGTTGCCATGGCAACGGGGGTCGGCAGGGGAGAAATTTAAGTAACACCATCGGATAGCGCGGGCAAAAATTGGGAGTAGGTGCAAACAGAGCGCAATTATCTCTTACGGTGACCGAGTTACCGCTTTGAACTCACCCTTGGCTGTAGTGCAAAATTTTGCAACTTTTGAATGGTTGCTATGGCAACAGGGGTCGTTAGGGGGTACATTTAAATGACACTGTTAAATTGCTCTACCCCGAATATAGGGAAGTAGATGCAAAAACAATTATTTTTTACGGAAACAGAGTTATACCGCTTTGAAGTCCCCATAGGCCGTAATGCAAATTTTTTAAAATTGGGGTATAAAAAAGGTAAATTTTAAAAATTTTAATCGAAAACATACAAGGAATGTGTCCGGCGTGAGGACGCTTCGTTTGAGCCATTAGCGGCGTCGGTCGGTCCAACGGGCTGGTCTGTAGCCGTGCGCAAGAAAAAAAACGGCTAACGGCGAATTTCGCGCATGCGCATCCACGCCCCCTTTGAACCGATTGTAACCAAATATTGCGTGTGGGGTCGGGTGGGCGATGTGATCACTGATGCCAAGTTTTATGAAAATCGGTTAAGGGGTTTCGGAGTTACAGGACCCCCAAACACCATTTCCTATACTTAACGTTCATCGCCCTTACAACAGTGTCAGCACTATACATAGCTTTCTTCTTCTTCGGAGTACGGTCAAACTTCAACAAGCTGAAGACTCCTGACCAGTAGTGGTTGTGGACATGCCGGCAGTGCTGAGTGCATAACGAAAAATCTTGAAGGATGTCCCAGTGCATAAAGTGCTAATTAAAATAGAGAAGTGTCTCTGGCTCTTCATGGAAGGGTCGCGACTCCCTTTCACCAAAATCGGTGGAGTATTTTGTAAACTGTTGAAGTTTTTTGCTCTGATTTTTGCTGTTTTTTAGTCGAATTTTGTCCAAATTTTTGGTATTTAATTTTATGACAATAAATTTATTCACTGTTTTCAGAATACCTCCGGGCGGGTAAAAGAAGTTGGTGCAAGGAAAAATTATGTGTGATGTAACAATGTCGGCTGCAGCCAATTTTGTTTTTGAATAAATACGGTCAGTTGCCATGGCAACAGGGGTCGTCATGTGACAAATTTAAATGACACCATCGGATAGCCCGGGTCCGAAAATAGCCGCCATCTTGGATTTAATTTTTGTTTAATATTGTGTCATACCTGCATGTAAGACCTCCATGGTAATACGCGTGCCAAATTTCGTGCAAATATGTGCAATAGTAAACGAGTTATGAAAGATAAATGAAATTCAAAATGGCGGCCGCCGCCATCTTAAATTTATCATTTTTGTCTATTTTGGTCAAATGTTCTATTTCCGATGGCAGCCATCTAGGTGGCTGCAAAATTTCATTCATCTACGTCAATCCGCGGCTGAGTTATTGCTGTTTGTGCAAAAATCCAAGATGGCGACCGCCGCCATCTTGGATTTATTTTTTGTTCAATATTTTGGCATACTTGCATGTAGGACCTTCAGGGTAACACACGTGCCAAATGTCGTGCAAATATGTGCAATAGTAAACGACTTATGAGCGATAGATGAAATTCAAAATGGCGACCGCCACCGTCTTTAATTTATTATTTTTGTCCATTTTGGTCAAATGGTCTATTTCCGGTGGCAGCCGGCTACATCACTGCAAAATTTCATTCATCTACGTCAATCTGCGGCGGAGATATTGCTGTTTGTGCAAAAATCCAAGATGGCGGCCGCCGCCATCTTGGATTTGATTTTTGTTCAATATTTTGGCATACCTGCATGTAGGACCTCTAGGGCAATACGCATGCCAAATTTCGTGCAAATATATATAATATATGTAATATTAAACGAGTAATAATAATTACATATGTAAACGAGTTATGGAAGATAAATAAAATTTAAAATGGCAACCATTTTGAATTTATCAATTTTGTTCATTTTGGTCAGATGGTCTATTTCCGGTGGCAGCCGTCTACATCACTGCAAAATTTCATTCATCTGCGTCAATCGGCGGCTGAGTTATTGATGTTTGTGCAAAAATCCAAGATGGCGGTTGCCGCCATCTTGAATTATAATTTTGTAATGCGGGACAACCCACGAAGTCCATTTGGGCACCTAAAATTCCCCTTCAAATTTCGTGTTGATCGAGTGCGTACTTTTCGAGATATCGCGATTCGAAAATTTCGCACATTTGGCTTAAAATGTCTATTCAGGCCCCCCAAAATCATGTTTTTAAGAAGTTTTGACCCCAGACATTATTTTTTATCATCGAGACACCCAAAAGGCCTTTACCTTACGCGGAAACACGCGTTTTGAGCCATAAACGGTCGTGATCGGTTTTCTGGTGTGACCTGTAGGTGAGCGCAAGTATACAAAAAAGAATGGAACACAAAAAGTAACGGAAAATGATTTCCCTATGCAGGCCCCCTTTCCGTCGTTCCATATTAACCAAGTTTTGCGTGTGAGGTCGTATTCCGGATGTCTTTCTTGGTTTCAAGTTTCATTAAGATCGGTTGAAAATGTGGGAGCTGTGGGGAGGGGTCGAAATTTCGGCCTTCCCATTGACTAGTTACATCGCTTATTGCTACCGCACAAGCCGTGATTCTGTCAGTCTGTCTGTAAACACTTCTACGGCCGCAATTATGATTAGATTTTGATGAAATTTTGCACAGTGACTTGGGGTACAAAAGGTAAGATAGAGTTTGTTTGGGATAAAAATCTGATAACAATACTATTTTACTCCAATTTAAAAAAATTGCATTGCGGCCTATAGAGACTTCAAAGCGGTATAACTCGGTCCCCGTAAAAGATAATTGCGCGCTGTGTTTACCTACCCCCCCTATTTTCGGGGTCGGGCAATCTAACGGTGTTATTTAAATTGACCCTCTATTAACCTCTGTTGCCATAGCAACCATTTAAAAGTTGCAAAATTTTGCAATACGGCCAATGGAGATTTCAAAGCGGTATAACTCAGTCTCCTTAAAAGATAATTGCGCGCTGTTCGCATCTACCCCTTTATTTTCGAATACAGGCTATCCGACGGTGTCATTTAAATTTTTCCCCTGACGACCTCCCCTCTATTTTCGGGCCCGCGCTATCCGATGGTGTCACTTGAATTTTTCCCCTGACGACCCCTGTTGCCACGACAACGAATCTTGGGACAAAAATTGACTACAACTCGGCCCTCGTGAAAAATAATTGCGCGCTGTTTTCACCTACACTTTTATTTTCAGGCCCGGGCTATCCGATGGTGTCATTTAAATTTCTCCCCTGCCGACTGCTGTTGCCATGGTAGCGAATTTTGGGACAAAATTGACTACAACTCGACTCACGTGAAAGATAATTGCTTTCTGTTTGCACCTACACCCCTATTTTCGGGCCTGTGCTATTTGATGGTGTCATTAAAATTTCTCTCCTGCCCACTCCCGTTGCTATGGCAACAAATTTTGGGACAAAATTGACTATAACTCGGCTCTCGCAAAAGATAATTGCACGCTGTTTTCACTTACCCCATATTTTCGGGCCCGGGCTATGCAATGGTATTATGTAAATTTCTTCCCTGAAGACCCCTGTTGTCATGGCAACCAACCGTTTTTGTCCAAAGACAAAATTGGCTGCAGGCTCATAAGAGCGTCAAACGCTGACACGCAGCTGCTGGGCAATGGGACACATATCTCGTTCCACAGAACGTATTTCTAGTTAAAATATTACTTTTTATTTGTGTATCTTGTATTATTGTAAATCGGCCTTACTGTGAAACGTCTAATGAGACGTCTGTCTCTGTGAAAGACTTGGCTGTTTAAGACGTCTTCAATAGACAATCTTTGCATCAGTATATTGCTCGTCTCAATAGCCAATAACAGTGTTTTCTTTCGTTTTATGTATGTTGTAATTGATAAAGACGTAACAAAAGCAATATTTTTGTTATTAAATTTGTTAATTTTGTTTGCAAAATGGCATTTAAAATACTACATTTAGCGTTGCAATGACACGGCTTATGCACACGGCCCGTGAACACGGCCCGTATTCACGGGACAGAAAATCAACAACCGTGAACACGGGACGTGTTGAGAAAAAGCATTGTCGTGAATGCTTTTTCTGAGCACGGCCCTCGAACACGGGTCGTGTGAAACCGAATTATAGAATTGTACTTAGTTTAGTAACAGTTTTATTTTGCATTCAATAATCTCTTTTACAAGTTGATATTACCAGTCTATTGTGCTTTAAAATTTATATGGCAATTTAATTTTAATCCCAGATTATACTGATCCAAATCTAAGTTACCCAATAGCGACTGAAAAATGATGAAGGTAAATATTTTCGCAGGCTGTGGCAGTGTAACGAGCGATATTGAAGCGAATTATAAGCACTCAGCGATATGGCACTTATTGTTGATGCGTATAAACCCTGGCATCGGTCTGTAGGGATTGGGAGCCGCGTGCAAGCTCAACAGCAATGCTTTGGCCAGATCGATGATATATGCCGCGGGAAAAGCGTTAATCAGTTGATGAACATGCAAAGTGCATTATTATGTACTGCCCTTTCTTTGGTTCAATATCGCCCCGTGCTTGCGTCTGTCACCAGCCACGTCACCGGTTCTTTGAAGATATCGAACAGTCTATATTTGGATCAAGTGGTTTAACGGTAGTAGCTTAAAATAGAAGCAAAATCTATAGTGACCAAACTAAAAATTGAGTATAGGTTATTTAAATTTTTATTAAAAACTTGCTGAAGATTTGGATTGAGTTATTCAAGGACATGAAATCAGTTATAAAATATTATGTACTAAAATATATTTTGGACACACTAAAGTTTTTAATGCGCTGTAACGTCAAGATAGTAAAGAGCAGACCGACAATTGCTTAAATAAGGACAAAAGGACAGCAATAAGGATAGGCTTTCTGCAATAGTCTTTTTTCTCTGCCTGACAAATAGAACTGCTTAAAGCATAAGCGCGTCGCCAGTTAATAGCGCATGTCAATACAAAAAGTTAACACTTAACGACCTATTAAGGCCTACGTGACATAGTTTTTATGGGATTTTCGGCATGCATGTACATTTGGTGCGGCTCTGTTCACGAAATGCTACAAAAGACTTATTAGAATTAGCCAGACTTAGAAAAAAAACTGATAAAAACTATGCGAAAAAACACGATCTATTGTAAACGGCGACTGAAAAAAGCTACGGCGTTTTGAACACAATAATTATTTCATGCGTTCAATGACAAAAAAACTAAAAACAAGATTATTCATACGAATACAGAGTCTGTCCAATGCATTTCGATAGTTTACAGTATATGTCTGTATGAAATAGAACTGGCGTCGTGCGTCGGTTACATCGATTACATCTTCGCTAATATTATAACTTTAGAAAAAGGAAGAAGAAAGCGGAATGGAAAGGAAAAAACAAGAAAGGGCAAAAAAAGGAAAGGGGAAGGGAACGGGGAAGAAACAAAAAAGAGAAAGGGGAAGGAAAACGGGGAAGAGGGAAGGGAAGGGAAAAAATGGGAAAGGGGAAAAAAGGGGAAGTAGAAAAGGAAGGAGAAAAAAAGGGGAGGAGAAGGGGAAGGGGAAAGGGAAAAAAAGAAGGGGAAAGAAAACGAAAAGGGGAAGAAAAAGGGAAAGGGAAAAAATAAGGAAGGGGAAAAGGTAAGAGAAAGGAAGATGAAAAAGGGACAAGAGGAAGGAAAATGGGGAAGAAAAAACACAACATATGGCAGGTGACGTTCCACACCATGCTCTATCACAAACTGCACCCCTCCATCTTCCATACACACAGCATATGGCAGGTGATGCTCCACACCATGCTCTATGAGAGTATCATGCATCACACCCACGCGGTAGGCGTGGTGTAGTGGTAACGCGTCTGATCCGATCAGCGAAGTTACTGTACGCCGGACACCGTTAATACTGCGATGGGTGGCTGCCTGTAGGCAGGTAAACCATCTCGGGATGTAACCAACTGCCTAGGTCAACTCAGCCTTCCATCCATCCGGGGTAGGTAAATCGAGTATCGGCTTATCTGGCTGGGGTTAAGGTGGGGCGCGTTCACCTCTGTCGGGTGGCAGGTAACACTGTGTGATCCCATATGACAAGTGACGCTCCGTAGCTCCGAGATGGGTTCGCTAATTAGGAGCTATATTCGACCTTTTAACCTTTAACCCTCCATTTTCCACACACACAACATATGGCAGGTGACGCTCCACACCATGCTCTATCACACACTGAACCCCCTGCATCTTCGATACACACAACATATAGCAGGTGACGCTCCACACCATGCTCTATCACACACTGAACCCCCTGCATCTTCGATACACACAACATATAGCAGGTGACGCTCCACACTATGCTCAATCACACACGACACCCCCTCCATCTTCCATACACACAGCATATGGCAGGTGATGCTCCACACCATGCTCTATGAGAGTATCATGAACCACACCCTCCATTTTCCACACACACAAACATATGGCAGGTAACGCTCCACACCATGATCTAAAGGGAAAGGGTAAGGGAAAAGCGAAAAGGAAGGAAAATGGGAAAGGATAGAGAAAGGAAAAGTGGAAGAAGAAAGGGGAATGGAAAGAAAAAAAGAAGAAAGGGCAAAGAAAAGGGGAAGAGGATAAGAACGGGGAAAGAAAATGGGGAAGGGAATGGGGAAGGAAAATGGGGAAGGGGAAAAGGAATGGAAGGAAAATGGCGAAGGGTAAAGGGAAGGGGAAGGGGAAGGCGAAAGAAAAGGGAAAGGAGAAGGGGAAAGGGAAAGAGAAGAGGAAAGAGAAGAGGAAGGAAAAGGGGAAAAAAGAAGGGGAAGGAAAAGCAAAATGGGAAAAAGAAAAGGAGAATGAAAATGGAGAAGGGGAAACGCAACATATGGCAGGTGACGCTCCACACCATGCTCTATTATACATTGCACGCCTCCATCTTACATACACACAGCATATGGCAGGTGATGCTCCACACCATGCTCATATGGCAGGTGACGCTCCACAACATGCTCTATCACACACTGAACCCCCTCCATCTTCCATACACACGACATATAGCAGGTGACGCTACACACCATGCTCTGTCACACACTGCACTCCTCCATCTTCCATACACACAGCATATGGCTGGTGACGCTCCACACCATGCTCTATGAGAGTATCATGCACCACACCGTCCATTTTATACACATACAACATATGGCAGGTGACGCTCCACACAATGCTCTATCACACACGACACCCCCTCCATCTTCCATACACACAGCATATGGCAGGTGATGCTCCACACCACGCTCTATGAGAGTATCATGAACCACACCCTCCATTTTTCACCCACACAAACATATGGCAGGTGACGCTCCACACCATGATCTAAAGGGAAAGGGTAAAGGAAAAGCGAAAAGGAAGGAAAATCGGAAGGGATAGGGAAAAGAAAAGTGGAAGAAGAAAGGGGAATGGAAAAGAAAATAAAGAAGAAAGGGCAAGGAAAAGGGGAAGTAGAAAGGAACGGGGAAGGAAAATTGGGAACGGGAAAGGGAATAGAAGGAAAATGGCCAACGGTAAAGGGAAGGGAAGGAGTAGGGGAAAGGGAAAGAGAAGAGGAAGGAAAAGAGGAAGAAAAAAGGAAAAAAAGGAAAGGGAAAGGAAAATGGGAAAAAGGAAAGGAGAATGATAATGGGGAAGGGGAAACGCAACATATGGCAGGTGACGCTCCGCACCATGCTCTATTATACATTGCACGCCTCCATCTTACATACACACAGCATATGGCAGGTGATGCTCCACACCATGCTCTATCGCACATTGCACCCCTATATCTTCCATACACAGAGCATATGGCACACACCATGCTCTATGAGAGTATCATACACCACACCCTCCATTTTCCACACCCACGACATATGGCTGGTGACGTTCTACACCATGCTCTATTACACACTGAACCCCCTCCATCTTCCATACACACAACATATGGCAGGTGACGCTCCACACCATGCTCTATCACACACGACACCCCCTCTATCTTCCATACACGGGCGGTAGGCGTGGTGTAGTGGTAACGCGTCTGATCCGATCAGCGAAGTTACTGTACGCCGGGCCCGGTTAATACTGCGATGGGTGACTACCTGTGGGCAGGGAAACCATCTCGGGATGTAACCAACCGCCTAGGTCAACTCAGCCTTCCATCCCTCCGGGGTAGGTAAATCGAGTACCGGCCTATCTTGCTGGGGTTCAGGCGGGGCGCGTTCACCTCTGTCGGATGGCAGGTAACACTGTGTGATCCCATATGACAAGTGACGCTCCATAGCTCTGAGATGGGTTTGCTCATTAGGAGCTATATGCGACCTTTAACCTTTAACTTTTTAACATATGGCAGGTAGCACTTCACACCCTCCATTTTCTACACACACAACATATGGCAAGTGACGCTCCACACCATGCTCTATCACACACTGCACCTCTCCATCTTCCATACACACAGCATATGGCAGGTGATGCTCCACACCATGCTCTATGAGAATATCATGAACCACACCCTCCATTTTTCACACACACAAACATATGGCAGGTGACGCTCCACACCATGCTCTAAAGTGAAAGGGTAAGGGAATAGCAAAACGGAAGGAAAATGGGAAGGGATAAGGAAAGGAAAAGTGGAAGAAGGAAGGGGAATGGAAAGGAAAAAAAAAGAAAAGGCAAAGAAAAAAGGAAGGGGAAAGAAACAGGGAAGGAAAATAGGGAAGGGGAAAGGAAATAAAAGGAAAATGGCGAAGGGCAAAGGGAAGGGAAGGAGAAGGGGAAGGAAAAGGAAAAAAGAAGGGGAAGGAAAAGGAAAATGGGAAAAAGGAAAAGAGAATGAAAATGGGGAAGGAAAAACGCAACATATGGCAGGTGACGCTCCGCACCATGCTCTATTATACATTGCACCCCTCCATCTTACATACACACAACATATGGCAGGTGATGCTTACACCATGCTCATATGGCAGGTGACGCTCCACACCATGCTCTATCGCATACTGCACCGGTATATCTTCCATACACACAGCATATGGCACACACCATGCTCTATGAGAGTATCATACACGACACCCTCCATTTTCCACACACACGACATATGGCCGGTGACGTTCTGCACCATGCTGTATCACTCACGACACCTTCTCTATCTTCCATACACGGCCGGTAGGCGTGGTGTAGTGGTAACGCGTCTGATCCGATCAGCGAAGTTACTGTACACCGGGCCCGGTTAATACTGCGATGGGTGACTGCCTGTGGGCAGGTAAACCATCTCGGGATGTAACCAACCGCCTAGGTCAACTCAGCCTTCCATCCCTCCGGGGTAGGTAAATCGAGTACCG
>Ga0209367_1007714_pt1 | contig 14790 bp, 6 predicted proteins | sample WorMetLIZISLAND2_FD_187412 | JGI IMG/M metagenome (GOLD analysis project Ga0209367, IMG submission 187412) | Marine gutless worms symbiont microbial communities from Max Planck institute for Marine Microbiology, Germany - Olavius geniculatus... ... | reverse complement strand
AACTAAGCCCCTACCCTCCAGCTCTGTTTGAGACAAGGAACATTCTTCGGAAAGCGGACAAACCTCAACTAGCTCAGGCAATATGGGAATACGCAAAGGACCTTTCAAGTGAGGCAGTAATGGACACTGCTCCTGTGACAGACTGCTATGTGCTAGATCGGGGCTCTTTGCTTCATCGTTCGCCTTGTAACAAAGGAGATTCATATGGTACCATCGCCGAGTCCTATGCTGAATTCACAGTAAGGAATTACGGACTAGCAACTGTGGTGTTTGATGGGTATGGCGCAGGGGCCTCCATTAAGGACAACACTCATCAGAAAATGGGGAAAAACTTGCATCCAGTCATTAGTTTTACCGAAGAAACTAAATTTTCCGGAAAAAAGGAGGCCTTCTTGTCCCGTGACATAAATAAGGCAGCCATGATAACTCTTATCAGTGCAGCTTTGATAAGAAAGGGATGCCGAGTCATTCAGTCTCCAGGTGATGCAGACGTAGACATAGTTCAGGCAACTGGTTGGTGAGGATACAGATTTGTTGATCTTGCTCGTTCATTACTCCAGCACAGACAATGAGCACACCTACTTCCGTTCTGACACAAACAAGCAGTCAAAAGAACGCCGACCTGTTAAAGGAAACTCTAGGAAATGATGTGTGCACCAAGTTGTTCTTTGTACACGCATACATAGGTTGTGACTCAACGTCAAGAATTTTCGGGATTGGATAAAGGCAGTTTTTCAGAAGTTACTGAAACCGGATCCTGTCATGATGGCTTGTGCTAGTACATTCATCCTTGGAAACAACTTTTCAGAGGACATATCAGATCTTGGCGAAGACCTGACGGTTAATCTTTTCGGTGGCAAGTCTGATACTACGTTGTCATCACTGCGCCATGTCACTTTCACCAAGAAAGTGGCAACTGCTAAAGCGTTTGTCACTCCTGAAAGGCTACCCCTACATCACTTGCAACAAGCTTTCATAGCCAACGAGTGTACTTTCAAATCATGGTATGGATGGGGATGGCCAATGAAATGGACCCAACTGAATGGGGATGGAAACAGGAAAGTGATGAGTTGATTCCAATCATGACAGACAAGAATGCCGCGCATGACGAACTCTTGAAAATCATTCATTGCAACTGTTCCGGGGGATGCAAATCCGCTCGATGCAGCTGCAGACGCTATAGACTCCCCTGCACTGCTGCTTGTGGACCTTGCCAAGTTGAAAACTGTGACAATCCAAACAACGCTCAAGAGGTTGATACAGAAGAAGAGGAGAAAGAGGAGGAGATCATGCCATTTGAGTGATTCGTTCGGCGGTCATTGAGTTCGGCGGCCATTTTGGTCGCCATATTGGATTCTGGCGTTAGGTAATGAACCAATAACATTTTAGTGGACTTATTGTGTTCCTTACCCCCCAAAAACCTAGGGATAGACACCAAGATCATGACATTTGCGTTCATACTTAGAGTTAAAAGCACCAAGAGGTTTCGGCGGCCATATTGGACGCCATCTTGAAAAAATACATTTCCAGGGATTAGACCTTCCTAGACTTTTACTATGTAATAAAGTACACTGAAAACTACCAGAATCAGTTGAGAAACCTTTTGTTGCAATTTTTTGGTGGTTGAACCATATATTGACTTCACTAACATCGGTCCCCATATACCCTAAAACTTCCACTTCGACTATATACGCCGCTGGATTCACGAATCGTTGCATGGGGTTCCGTCAATGATCGTCACACTTATGTAGGGTTCTGCTGCAGCAAAAAGGTTGAAAAACACTGTCCTATCGTATCGTATGGCCCATCATTTATGACACAGCTGGGCGCAACATAAAAACACGAATAACTTTTTGGCCCGGACATCCCAGAACGAGACAACTTGCAATCGTGATACTTGTGACTAATAATACTTAGATGTGATAAATGCAGAATTGTAACCAGTTTTGTGCGTTGAATCAGACAATTAACTGACATAAAAAAATAACGAATGTGACGTTACACAGCAGGGTTGGGTAGCATTTCGCCTAATCTCATTTCACCTAATTTCATTTCGCTTAATCCCAATTCGCCTAATCTTTTTTTGATAGGTGGACCAACAACAACGACTTGCTTTGTCGTTTTTTTGCCTTTTTGACAAGCTTTGTTTTGACGTTCATCATTTTTTCTGTACCATTTTTGTGGCCGACTGTAAGTAAGTATACGACGGGTGTCGTCTCATTTTGCCTAATCGCATTTCGCCTATTCTCATTTCGCCTTATCTCATTTCGCAACGTATACTTACCCTAACCCTAACTCTAACCCTAACCCTAACCCTAACCTTAACCCTAGCCCTAACCCTAGTTCGATTTCGGTTGAGGCTCTGCAGTAGACCCAACTGGGGGAGCGATTAGGCAAAATGCGATTAGGCGAAATGAGAACACACCGGGCCTATACCATTCTATTTCTTCATGAAACAGTTATTTGGCGGCGTACCAATTAGGATACTTCGATGGGGCAAACTCGTAATGATTTTTTCGTAGTTGATTTCTACGTTTTCGTGCATTCACGATTCGGGTTAGGGACAGGGTTGCAGCCTTTGAGTTAGGGATAATGTTAAGAGTTTAAAACGGCGAAAAACTGCAAAAATTGCACATTTTGATGATTTGCAGACATCGATCGAAAGCCGTTGCTATGGAACGTTTGTGATACGTCACTCCCATCAGAGCGGCCATGAAGCTTTCGCCTCGGTGTCAGAATAACAGGACAAAAACCAACGTAACTAACTTGTTCTGTGTAAAGTATAACACATAAACTTACTTATCGCGATACTTTAACTGCGAATTATCACAAGAAAACAACTTTATTATTGCTAAACACAAATTTGTTAACATCTAACTGTCAAAATTCTGACGTCACTGACATATGACGTCACTTTGTGTATCATCGTATTGCCACAAAGCAGTAAGTAATATTTACGCAGTTTAAGCCGAAGTTCTTTGTGCTCTCAAGTCAACTTGTCAAGTTTCAGCGGTCACCCCAGTGCGGCATTCTCTACAGTCTGCACTGTGTCCCAAAAAAACTTCCCGTACGTTTTCGACTGTAACTTGAAGAAGGACTATCATATTTTAATAATTTTAGGTACAACTTTACCCGAGACAACTTACCATCACATTCACATGTGGTAATCCTTTGACTTCTTACAGTCGAAATGTTCGGGATGTTTTTGTTTTGTAGTGGCTAACCATGTAACCGTTTGGCCGTAATTTTGAATGTAAAGTTACTGCAGCCATCGCCCGCGTGCGCCAAATTACCGTATCGTAGCGTTCATTGTAGCGTTCGATATATGAGCGTCACCATAGCGTGTACGGGACTGTGCTCACACTGGAAAATCGCTTTTTTCAGCAACCGGAAGCCGGACTTAGTGCAGCCTTTGTATATAGGTGGTACGGTCGGCCCACCGTAACGACAATTGGGCTTCTTAATATTGTTAACACGTCGCAGCATCGTATGAAAACAATGCGTGTCCACTATGACACTACGCCGCATTTTAATTATTAAATGACATTATATTGAGCTCAATTAATTTTGACCAAAATGTTAAAAGTTTTTCACCCGTTTCCACTCTACATTTGACCATTGGATTTTAAAATTTTTGATTCAAGTGATTTTTGCTTTTGTGTTTATTTGCTCTATAGAAGCACGTTTTTAGCATTTTGGACATTTTCCATACAGCGTTACGGGGTTAGAATGTTAGTGGTTCCTCGACCCTGAAACCTTCGTCGCCAACATTTCATTGAACCTAAAAAGTAGGCCTATTGGTGCAGTTTCTCGTTTGCTTTCATATAGTTCTGCGGAACGGAAACAAAAATGTTTTTCATCTAGTCTGTCATGCACTTATAGGCCTACTGCAGTATTTTTTGTGTGACTGCATGTTTTATAAGCTGTTGTACATGACCTATTTAATACTACAGATGTTGTAAAATAAAAATTGAACAGAAAGTATTCGATCCGTGCCTACTTTTTCGCTGTTTTCCTGTCCATCCTCCGTCAGACTCTGCAGCCCTATCATAACGGTGCAAGTTAGGATCACGAAATCTTCACTGTAGACTGCCACAAAGACTCAAGTTTTTTTGTTTTTGTGACAAATGTTTTGGTCGCTAAGTGAAGGGATTCCCCTCGAACGAGGGCGTCAATAGGCATCCCTTTAAAAGTCGTTATTTTTACCGACATTGGCTCGTCTAGCGTAAAAATGGCTGCAAATAGGCACTGACTTGCTGCTTATCATAACAATGCGCTGGTGACGAGCTTTTCGGGGATATTAACAACGATGACCTTGAACGACCTTAAATCCCCACAATACGAGGTTTTAGTCATTTTTGCAACTTTAGGTTGCGACGCATATTTTTAAACATATTTCTATGTCTTCTTAGGACGACTTACTTCTACCTAGACCCCTAAGCCGCTGCCATAACCGCCGTCGCCAAAAAAGTTTATGGCTAAGCCGGCTTAGCCGATATAAGATTTTACGCGTAACCGCCCGAAAAAAAGTTCGGCTAGCCGAATTTTGTCAAATTGACGTAACGCGAACTAGTCGTTTAACTGCCTGTGTGCATTGCAGCAACGTCGTTTGATGTTGACTACTATCTGAATTCACGTATCGATAGAGGAGTTAGATAAAAAAAAAAAACAATCCTTAGAACACTGGCAAATTCGGGATTAGTCATCTAGAATAGATAGTATTAAAAAGATAAGTTAATCATGACATAGAAGAATTGAGATAAAAATCTATCTTTGATTTACAAAATCACTGACATTTGGGTATTAGCTTTCAACTCAATAAATCTAGCCACATTATTGTAACATTATCATTGAGTTTACCAATATGATTAATATTAATATTAAGAAGTTCCCATTCTGAGTAAAGTCGCTGAAGCGTAACTTCGGAATAAGCTCGTCATCAGTGCCTGTCGAGTGTCTAGTGCATATGCTCAGGACTACCGGACTTGTGTCAAATGGCAGACGATCGTCCATCGGGACGGAAAAACTGAATCGAGTGTTGGTCATGAAAACTTTGAATTTGTTACAACGGACTATGATTATGCCTATGGCTGATTTCCATAATAAGCCTGCAGCAGAATCGTGTATTTCTCTATGCGCGTAATGCTGTTACTTCTCGACCTACAAACAGCGGACATTTCTGTAGTCTTGCAATTTTTACGCGCGAAAGCAGAATGCTTCGCGCGTCTTTGCCATCGTCTGGGCGTCTGTCTGTCTGTCTGTCTGTCTGTCACACTCGTGATCTGTATCAAAACGGTGCTAGCTAGGATCACGAAATCTTCACAGTGGGCTGCAACAAGGTCTCTAGTTTATCGTGACAAAATTTCGTGCCACTGGGTAGAGGGGTTCCCTTCGAACGAGGGCGTCAAAGAGGGGTACCCCCTAAAAAGACGTCATTTTGCCGTTATTGGCTCGAATAATGTGAAAACGGCTGCAGATAGGTACATACATGCTGCTTATCATAACAAGCACTGGTGACAGGCTTTTTGGATTTATCAACATTAGTGACCTTTAATGACCTTGAACCCCTCAAAAAGAGGCTTTTAGTAAATTTTTCGCAATTTTTGGATGCAGCGCACATTTCAACACTGAATTGCGACGAAATGGCTGGAGATAGACCAAGGCAACCTGCGAATGATATTTTAGCATTCAACGTAGATTTTAGCAGTTCAAGTTGCGACCCGCTAGGTTGAAGGAGGCCGGCGCAGGTGGGCGTCAAAAACAGCTACCCCCCTAAAAAGTGGTTATTTTACCGCAATTATCTCGTGTAGTGTGAAAACGGTTGCAGATAGGCACAAACATGCTGCTTATCATAACAAGCACTGGTGACAGGCTTTTTGGATTGATCAACATCGATGACCTTGAACGACCCTGATCCCCTCAAAAAGAAGTTTTTAGTGAATTTTTCGCAATTTTTGGATGCAGCGCACATTTCAACACCTAATTGCGACGAAATGGCTGGAGATAGACCAAGACAACTTGCATATGAAATTTTCAGCACTCAACGTAGATTTTAGCAGTCCAAGTCCCGACCCCCTAGGTTCAAGGAGGCCGGCGCAGACGGGCGTCAAAGACAGTTACCCCCCTAAAAAGTGGTTATTTTACCGCAATTATCTCGTGTAGCGTGAAAACGGTTGCAGATAGGCGCAGACATGCTGCTTATCATAACAAGCACTGGTGACAGGCTTTTAAAATTTTTCAACATCGATGACCTTGAATGACCTTGAACCTTCCGAAAAGGGGTTTTTAGTGAACTTTTTGCAATATTTGAATGCTGCGCACATTTCAATACTGAATTGCGACGAAATGGCTGGAGTTAGCCCACGACAACCTGCGTATGAAATTTTCAGCATTAAACATAGATTTCAGCAGTCTAATTCCCGATCCCTTAGGTTCATGGAGCCCGGCGCAGGCGGGCGTCAAAGACGGCTACCCCTCCTAAAAAGTAATTATTTTACCGCAATTATCTGGTGTAGCGTAAAAAAGATTGCAAATAGGTACAGACTGCTGTTTATTATTAATTTTTGCGATCTTCTGCTGCAGCACAAAATCTAAGAATGAACTGCGACGAAGAGGCTGGAGGCAGACTGACAGTTTGCGAAGATAAACTGCTATAGGCTTTCGCGCGTCTCGTGAGCATTAGCTCACATTTCTTGATTATTGTTTGGCATGATATTTCTTTATGCCTAGTAGACTTTGCCTGCCCATCCGTTCCACGCCAACTTTTTTAAACACAAAATGGCATAGAAAAATCAAAATTGGTGTGTGTGTTTCCCAGTGCAAGAGTAACCAGTCCACTAATCATCATCATCATCAGGTCGAGTCTCTTCGGGCAATGGCACGCCACACGCACAAGACAAGTTTGTCCTTCATTAGTGTCTTCAACTCCGCTGTAGTCTGAAGTCCGGTATCTTTCCTGAGCCTGTCCTAATATTTACCCGGTAGTTTAAAAAGTTGAAGGTCAGTACGTGTCACCAAACGTCCAAATAACCAAGATGATGATGCATTTATGTTTATTTATGTTTAGGTACAGGCTGCTGTTTATTATTAATTTTTGCGATCTTCTGCTGCAGCACAAAATCCAAGAATGAACTGCGACGAAAACGCTGGAGACAGACTGACAGTTTGCGAAGAGGAACTGCTATAGGCTTTCGCGCGTCTCATGAGCATTAGCTCAAATTTCTTGTATTTGTCACTCACCGTCACTGTTTTCCGGTTCCGCTTATTAAGGACGCATTTTGTTCCACTTCACATATCTGATGTACCAAGTCGTTACAATCAATCAATCCAGTTCAATTCAGACGTATAAGGTCCATAGAACTACACAACTACAAATGTATAATAAATAGTGATTAAAGAGAAAAATAAAACACTAATACACATGTATGGTTAAGAACCACTGAACAATCTTATTACTCGACCTAGAACACTGTTCAGCAAAAAGAACACGAGAGTTATGGACCACAGTATCTAACGTTGGCAGCGACAACTCCAAAAAACACCAGACATACTGTCGCGCCGAGTGTAGTTAAACATTTTACTTCGCTCTCTTGCCCACTTAAGCCCAAATTCCATTACGCCGACTTTGCCGCGGACACAATTTTACGCAAATTATGAAAGTCGGCGACACAAATCATGTCGCCGACTTTCATGATTTGTGTCCGCGACAAAGTCCACGGTCCACGGACTTTGTCGCTGACTTTCCCCGTGCATTGTAATTTGTAATGGACTAAATTCCATAAGAGCGACACAAACGGTTTTGTTGCGGACTTGTCACGGACTTTGTCGGAAACATCTCGACATCCCCGCGGGAAAGTTTCGTTGAAAGTCGGCGTAATGGAATTTGGGCTTTATCACGGCGATCTCTTGGGTAATTTCGGAGTTTCGTTTAACCGGATGTTTACTGTTTGTTGTTTTTGCATGACGTCAGTGTTTGGGTTGAGTGCGATTGCGGAGAGAGTGAATTAGCGAAGTTTTGTTAGTACGTATTTCGTAAGTTTAGAAGCAGTGTTTATTGTGTCAGGTAAGGAATACAAATACAGTACCTAACATCTAGCCTTGTTATACACGGCTTAGATTTCAGATACTGATTGAAAGGCTTAAACATTAGGCTACCTAACATCATATTCCTTGTCGTTGATTTAACGTAAAAGATATATAGGTCATGTATTGCGACCGATTGTGCACAAACGTTTGGTTAGCAGAACTTTTGCAAGATGCATAATATTAGCCTGTTAACAAAATTATAGAATTGATGTGATTGTATTGATGTCATGGTGAGTCGTATTTAGTACTGTGGTCATTTGCTGTTGATTTGTCGTAGTTGAGCAAGATGAGTTTGCAGTGGACGATTGTTGCTACGTTTCTCTACTCAGAGCTGTTCCTGTGTATTCTTCTCATGCTTCCTTTCATCTCTCCCATTAGGTAGGTGTCCAGTGTGTTTTTGGGCACATATTATGCGTCACAGTTGGACTGTGCTGGTCTAAAGTAGGATACCCTGATTAAGCAGTATGACATACCTCACTAGTTTCATAATGAATTTTTACCAGGGATGTGCACGAGACCTTCTGAGCCGAGACCGAGACGAGACCGAGATGTTCAAAATTTTTTCCTAGACAAGACCGAGATGAGACGTTGCAGCTTCTGAGACGCTGACCGAGACCTTAAAGCTCCCGAGACTGGAGACGAGAGTCTCGGGAGCTTCAGCGTCTCGCCGAGGCATTTTCCGTGACGTATCCTATGGTGAAACACATTGACAATGAAGAAAAATTATACGGATTAATTAACTTGCACCATGGCAAGCGCCTTATATTTGTGATATTGTGGGTTTTTGCACTTTATTTTGACAATTACGAGTATCACTGAATAATTAACGGCTTGCACCATAAAGAATTGCAACTGCAGTGCTGTAGACACGAGCCATTATCTTTATCGCAATTTGCAGGCAACTGAAATTAGTAAACTACAGCTGATTATAGCCTTATACATCGTCTACATTTGGCTGATAGTATTCATTCTAACGTCATACACTTTATCTTCATTGCGACTAGGTCATTTTATAAAAAGACTGACATGACATAATTCTGCTTTGTGATAAATAAGTAAATGAAAGAGTAAAAACGATGTAAATGAATATGTCAAAGCCACAAATGTCATGCTGGTTAGTATCGCTCTAACTGCGGCTACATTATTCACGGCATGCACCTGCACAAAATGTCTTGATGAGATGCAGTGGCCCGAGACTCGAGATAAGACGTACTGAGCCGAGACCGAGACATATTGCTCAGAGACCGAGACAAGACCCGAGACGCATTGGTCCGAGACCGAGACGTTGAGGATTTTGTCCAAGATGAGATTGAGACAAGATGTTAGTACGTCTCAAGACCGAGACATCTCGACCGAGACCTCATCCCTGATTTTTACATTCAATTTTGATGTTTTAATGGTGAACAGTGCAGTTATTTTAAAATTTATTGACTTCAGAAACCTTCAGTACTTTATCTAAAAATATAGTGTTTTTGAATAAATTTTGTAACTGATAACAAAGTGACTGATATTTTTGTCCCAACCACAGTCCTCTTAATGCAATGAAGAAATATGGCTGCATTCTTACATTAATAACGAGATAAATGTAATTAGATAAAGTGGCGATCTACCGCTAGTAATTTTCTGCTCACTAGTGCGAGATCACTGATCTAACGCTAGCACTGACCAATATTTATTACTGTTTTATCCGCGGTCTGTACAAACTAGATCCGGCTCATGTTTTGATTGTTTATTAATATCAGGTTAAAACAGTTCCATGCTGTTGGTTATGCTGTTAATATTTTCTGTGCTATGTTACTGCTTTAGTTGTATTAATAATTTATTGTCATGCATCAGAAAGTGAAGTGATTAGCAGGAAATGCTGCCATTGATTTTAGCTGCATCATGCTTAAACAATTTCACAAGTCTGCTAGAGTTAACCTGGCCGAACCTGGAAACAGTTACTGAAAGTTGGCTGGCTCAACAGACTTGAAGGGAACAATCAGTCATGTTTGATGTATTGCTATATACTAAGGCACAGACCCCTTAGTCGTCGCCGTTAGCCGTATCTGTCGTATTTTTTCTGCCACTGAAAATCCACCAAGAAAAATTCGGCTGGCAAAAAATCCACTGAATTTTTACAGATTGCAATCTAGCGATATGATTTCGGCGGATTTTTGACTATTCATATAGTTACAGTGCAACAGCTAACCCGTATTTAGTACTATAGCCTACGCAATGTAGGTTTATGCTGTGCTTTCACTTTAAGTAGTTAAGTTTATACGAAGAGTGCATTGGAATGGCACAAAGCTTATGCCGTGTACAAGCAATGTTAAACGTTTGCATATAATATTTGGAGAACTTCATGTGAAAAATAGAGCTGTCACAATTGACGCATTAATTAACGCGTTAATGCGTTAATAAATTAACGTGCATTAAAAAAAATTAACGAGCTTTAAAAAAATTAACGCACATACGTAAATTTATGTTAATTTACTAAATTTTGTGAAGCAAAAGTGGAAATATTCCGTTAAACTGCGGTTATTTGACAATCGGATGAATTCGAGTAACTTAACTGTAGTTTTCATTCCATCACTACTGTAAATAAATAATTATTTCGATTTTCGATGACATGCTAATAGATTTCTATGTTACCTATGACGTCAGTTATTGTTGATTATATGTTTAAAAATGTGTTTCTAACTTTCTATATTAGACAGGCAGGGCCCCTCAAACGTCGCGAGGCCTGTGATAACTTGTCCCCCTACTCTCCTTCTTGACGGGACTGGGTGTGTTAATTTACGCGTTAATTAATGCATTAAAAAAATTAACGCACTGTGTTAATGCATTAAAAAAATTAACGCCTTGACAGCTCTAGTGAAAAAGTCTTTGACTTCTGGAGACAACATGAACTGCTTGGCCTGCTTCCACATCTCTGTCACATCTCTCCTCATTTTCTTGTGCAACATCTGTGTCTGTTGAGTCTGTGTTTTTAACAACAGGACTGTTTTTTAATAGCAAGCGATCTAGCTTGTCAGCTGAGATAAGATCTCATTTGTTCATGACAATAATTAGGCCTATTGCATCATTAGTTAATGACAAATGTCATAAATCATTGTCTAATTCACAAAATGTGTTTGGATAAAATACATCCATTGCTGTTTTACTGCTGATTAAAAAGTGATTATGCAGTCCACATCTCCATAATTCACCTATGATCAGTATTTTGTTGCCATGTTGCTGTTTTACAATAAAATTTGATTAAATCCAGAATTCTGATCAGTCGAATATCGGCCACATTTATCATATTGCTGGATTGCAATCTGTAAAAACGTATATTTAACATTGTCCTACTGTCATATTGTACCATATTTGGCTATGCGTTGTGTATATATCTGTCCTGCCTGTCTGTCTAGGCCTAGCTTTGTCTGACATTTTGTCGAATTAAAGTGATCATTTTTCAGCCGGATTTTTTAATTTACGCAAAACCCAGCTAATCCAGATATCAGTTGAATTTTTTTTTGTCAGCCAGCCGTAATTGTAAAAAGAAAATTTGGATGCGGGGTCTGTTAAGTCTGATATTTGCTGTATATTTAGAACTAAGTGAATAAGTTGGCAGCAGGTAGATCTAAAATCTTCTGAGGTTGTATCAGCTGTTTCAATTGAATGAGTTTATGTGGTCTTATGTGTTAGAATGATGTCAGGCACTGTAACGTGAAAGATTAGTTTGCTAAGCATGCAGAAAAAAAGACTGCATGGTATCTATGTTGGATCAACTATCAATTAGAAATATAGGAAGCCAAACTAAACTTGAGGAGCATTGAAAAATATTACTAACATGAGATTTGTCAGTGTTTTCTGTTGTTGTTCTCTGTTATTGGCAGTTGGCGAAGATTGTTTAAGTCAAGATTATTCAATGCTCTGACGTCATATGCAAATATCTACTTCACTATTTTCATTGCTATTCTTATTATCCTTTTTCTTGGTAAGCGTCATTTCTTTTATACTTTTAATAAACTAAGATGTGATATGCTATTGTTGCATAGTTTTTGAATCACTGGTCATTGGTTATGTTTTAACATGATTTAAGCATTAAGTGTTCGTTTATTTAGTCCTGTCAATGCTTTGACAACGTTTGTGGCATTTGTTTACCAAAGACGTCTATGTTATAGTCTATGTCAGTGTCGCATCTGTTCACTCTACATAGATATTACAACTTTATCACAAAATCGGAGAAAATTTACTGTCTTGTCCAGCTGTCCTAGCAACACGTCGTCTGCTCGCCCAGGGTTAACCGGTTAACCGGTCCTTCTCTTGATGGTTAATCGGTCAAAATGAGTGACCGGTCTTAACAACCTTAATGACTAATGCTACTGGTCTAAAATATATGCAGTTTGTTTTCTCTTCCAAAAGTTGAAATTTTATTTGGCCTGTTATGCAATTATAGTTAGCAGAATTAACAATTTAAGCAAATTTCTGCATTTGCTATCATTATGGTGCATGAATATAATCATTGCCAAACTTGTTGTCATCATCGTCATTTTTAATAAGCCATAATTAGCAAAATATACGTTGGTTTGATCAGCATCATCTGTTTGCTCAGTACATCAGTGTATACACAGAGAACATATTCAGTAGAATGTTACAGCGAGGCAACAAATGTTGCTCTGCAACAAATGTTGCTCTGCAACAAATGTTGCTCTGATAACGGTCTGTAAAACCTGAGTATATGTTAAGCTTTGCACAAATATGCTGATCTAAAAACCAACAAGAAAGTGAAGACTATTAATTTGCTGAATAAAACTTGACTGATGAGAAACCAGTGTCAACAGAATGTTAGTTTATTATGGGGCCGTCCTTTTTAGAAGGAGGCCCCATCATGTGTTGATCCTGTCCGTCCGTCCGTCTGTCTGTCTGTCTGTCTGTCCTGTGCCTCTATCTAGAGGAAAACGATAAGGTCTACGAGTACCAAACTTGGTAGGAAGGGTCCCTGGGACACCAGCACCCCGTGGACCAATTTCAAGGTCAAGGGGTCAGAGGTCAAGGTCACGGCGGCTAATTGCGTCGTTGGTAAAACTATGTTATCAATATGGTATGATAATTGATAATGTGTCACGCACGTACTCAACTGCAAGGACGGCCCCATAGCGGGCGGCCCCTCAACGGCCGCACCCTCTTGTTTGTGCTTAGTGCGCAGTTGCTCAGCATTGTCGAATTGTCAAACGAAGAAGCTGGCTTGACGTGCACTAGACTGGGTCCAGCTTTATCATGTAAATGAGGTATTAGAGACTTGCTTGTGTTTATGACAGATGGAGTACGTGATGTTTATCGCTACTCATCGCCTATAACAGCGGATGAGATACGTAACAACCCAGCTGCTGAAACTTTGCTTCACATGAAGCTCTTTCGTGCACAGCGCAACTTCTACATTGCTGGATTTGCTCTGTTTCTGTGTTTGTCAGTAATTTTGCCCTATTTTGTTACCTCATTAATTCAATTAATTTCATTTTCTATTTGTTATGCAAAGACTTGATATACAGTGTGAAACGTCAGAAAATTTTATACTCCTCGCATGTTCTGGCATTTATTTTTCAAAGAATGCAAATTTTTAAGCATTATTATACACACATATTCCGCATTCAGTTCTACTTGACACTGCAAAGTTTCATTCAGTTATTCCTAACTTTGACAACGTTATGCCACGTTAAGTGCAATTGCCCAGAGAATTTTTTGTGCATTTCACTTAAAAGCTCATTGAAGTGACTTCATCCTGTAGAATGAATCGCTACCAAATTCGCCAGACATCAATTACCTTTATGTGTGGTGTGCAACGCTGCATGCTTTTTACGAACTTAATCCAAAGCCGAAGACCATTTCGGAGCTAAAAAGTATTCAGCATTCGCCCTATCGTCTGAATGCATGCATTTTGGCCGACGGTAAACATTTTGAACCTCAGATATGAACTTCTTTTATAAATACTTAATGCAACTGTAATACCCACAATAATTTGCATGTTTTAACTATTTCTTTGTTTTCAGATATCATAAGTTTGTGTCATGTGGTAAGTGCGAAAAATGTGAAAATTTTCTGGGAGATTATGCATAATACGGCATAATTTTGTCAAGCTTAGAAAAAATTAAGTGAAACTTTGTACTGTGGCATAGATTTGAACCCAGAATGTACCGGGTATGTGTAAAATATTGCTTAAAATTGTTCAGTCTGAGAAAAATTAATTTTGAAACATATTAGGGGTAAGTACCAATAAAATTTTCTGACTCACACTATATTTATGCCACCTGCATTTTATTTTGTTCAGAACAGTAACATTTCACTTATTTTAGTGTACAGTCAAACCCATTTAATATCACATCTGTGGGACTGCCAAAACTCTGTGATATTAACCGAAGTTGACATTAACAGGAGTTACCATAGTAGTCCAACTAGAAGTAATATTAAGACAACAGCTAATATCACTGCTAAGAATGAACATATATTGACTCAATAATTCCAAATTTTGATGCAACATCTTTTTGCCTAGTGCTGGCGTCAACTTCCTTTATAATTTTTATCTTTACAGTTAAGACGAGATCGACACGTTTACAATTAGCCTGTCTCAGTGACTGCCAGCAGTGGAAGAGAGCCAGGCTGGGTTGCAGTCTAGCTGCAGGTGGGGGTGGCTGTAGGTAGTCTTATCTGTCATCACTCTGGCCCACACACAAAGACAGG
>Ga0209367_1007712_pt1 | contig 14791 bp, 7 predicted proteins | sample WorMetLIZISLAND2_FD_187412 | JGI IMG/M metagenome (GOLD analysis project Ga0209367, IMG submission 187412) | Marine gutless worms symbiont microbial communities from Max Planck institute for Marine Microbiology, Germany - Olavius geniculatus... ... | reverse complement strand
GGGGGGGGGGGGCATAATGGCGCGACCTCGGTCAATCAGTTAGCCCTGGCTGAGGAGTGCAAACCTATTCAGCCATCCCCGCATGTCTTCAAGCCTTCAAGGTCTAAACGTGTAGTCAGGCGAAACAGCAGTTTACTAGTTCTGCATGCGTTGTCTTGGTGTGTGATCGTCCTATAGGCCGTATTACACGTCTTGCCTGTCCGTCCGTCTGTCTGACCGTCATGTACTCGCTCCTAACTCGAAATCAAAAAGGCTTAAAACCAAAATCCGCGTCGACATTTCTTCCCCACGGCAGTCATTAACCGGGATGTCAATTTTTAGTTTTAAAGGTCAAAGCGCAAGGTCACCGGAAGTCATAAACCTCAAGGACATGGAGAACGATGACGAATTATCATGGCATATGCCATGCTGTGACCTAATTTATTATCGACGTCTGAGACTCTCGTTATCCGGACGGACGACCGCATATCGTGCAGGCACTCGGGCCGAAATTTCTTGCTGAACAGCGCCTCATTGGCTCTGATCAGACGCAGTTCAGAGGATTAAACAGGTAGACCCGGCAAATACATCCGTGCTGATCACGTTCAACCGCTTTTGACATTAGCTACCAGTGACCGTGACATCGAGACGGAAGAAATAGGCCACAGTAGCATCCAGGCCGAAGCAAGCGCCGCGAGCAGCGCAACTGCTACGTGACGCAACAGTTGACCTGAGAAAACAACAAAATCATAAATCCATTCAGCTGAGCCGCCTGGGTGATGACGCGTAAAGTCAGGTCCCGTTTTAACGCTTGCCAACTTGTCGATCGTACACAGCAGCACACATTACGACATACCGTTCCAATTATAACACCTGCACTGTGCAGCGCCGCTGAATGATCATTTTGCTGACTGACGCTGGAGCAGACACCGGCAGGTGCGCGCGTTCGTGTGTGCGTGCAGCTCGTGTTTTTGCCTGCATGAATATGCTCATGTAACCGTCAAGGTGCGTTCTCACTGCGCGTGTTAACACGCGTGACGTGCGTCATGCGCCGTACGGCGCGTGACGCGCGTTAACGCGCGTGGACAATCTCAAATGTAAGCCTATCCGCTCTTCTAGGGTGAGGTAGCGCTTGGATTAGGGCTTGATTAAAAAGTCAATTAAGATCGTCCACGCGCGTTAACGTACGTCACCGTGACGTGCGTCAGCGAGCGCAGTGAGAACGCACCTTCAGAGAAACATGAACCGTCAGTGATCGACTGTATTGAAGTTTGCATCTGTAATACACGACCGTTCATCTGTCTGTTTGTCACATTTTAGTTTTTCCTCAAAATTAATGATTATGTGGTTAAGTTTACAATTGACTATTGATTTTTAATCGTTACTACCTCTGCACCAAACGTTTGCACTGCCTCGACAGGTCATGGCCAGTCTGGGAGTGCAGTAATTCAAAGTGACATATGACGTACGTGCCAGCCAATAGTAAAGTTATATTCAGTACTAGATACTGCACTGCTGGAGTGGATAAGCAAGTACGCAGTATGAGCTTATAACACTCCAGACACCTCGTTTGCTTTATGACGCACGACTGCGGCCGAAAATTGTGAAAACAGTGGCCTACCAGTCAAACCGAGTGTGGCGTAACCAACGTAACTGCAGCAAAGTACTTACAAAACCATTTTCTGTCGTTGTCATCTGACATCTTTTTAGTGACATTTTCTTCGACCAGGATTAAATTTTGCAGTTTAAAAAGTCTGCAGCCATGGCAACGCAGTTGTTATCGACGGCGTTCATGGAACTGTAATTCAACGGCTGCAGTCAGTGTGTGCGTCTGTGGCACAGGCTGCATCAGGAGGTCCTGGCGGCTACGGTAAAAACGCAGTCTGCAGGCATTAGGGCCTAGTAGAAGTTTTGTATGTCTGACTCGCCGACAAGATAGAGACGCTGAGACGTAACGGCGAACTGTGCTAGGAATGCCGACACCGTCGGTAAACAAACGATATATTTATCAGGCGTGGCCGGCCACGCAAGCACGGTAGGCCTATGTCCAGGCCTAGAACAGCTGATAGCGCCGCACGTGACGCTTGAGCTAACTGCAGCGTTTTTACGACGAAGGACGGGCTACAAGCAGAAACGTTGAGTTACATGTTCATTGGCCTAAAGTTCTTTCACGATCACTTCATTTGTTTAGGTTTACATTTTTGAGGCACCGTGCGTTAAACCCATCTACTCGTTTCCGTTTATACGCCGTTTACACGATCGAGCAAACATCGAGCTGGCTCGTCCAGCTGACATATAGTCAGTTTGTTGAGTCAGCTCGTCGAGCCAGCTGGATCGTGTAAACGGGGTATTACTGTGCAAGGGTTGAATGTATCGCTGACTAGCTGTAGTTAACTTCTAAACTTACCAATTAATTATTTCGATGAGAAATTAAACTGTGATCATTGGGTGGGGTCAAGTTTTAGTTAATTCTCAAATTCTAGACTAAAGTCTTAGGAATACTTGACCTCAACCATTGTCCAAGAACACGCGTTGTGTTTAGAATCGTAATCGTCATCACAGGTTATCATTTAAACCACACAGAGCTCGCACTGCAGTTGCGCGTCAAAACAAATGACGGCGTAGTCTGTGCGATCTCAGCGTGGTTTTTGGCCTAAATATATTGTAAACAGAAGTATCTAGAGTGGTATAAGAAGCTGCGTGCGATGCACTTACAGGCAAACTTGCATGCCAATTTTAGTCGCAAGGCAGTACCCTCGACTCGTACCTCTGTTCGATCGAACATGCATAAGCATGCTTGAACATGCTTGAATCCGTTTCTGTGTCATGGTCCCATGTGACTGGTCGATGAGTCCGTGTGTATGTACACAGGTGACGGTGGACAGCGTGGCGTTCAAAGCCGGTCTGGTGGCCGGTGACGTCATACAGCAGATCTGTGACGCCCCCACGCGTCGCATGACCCACGAGCAGGCCAAGATGGAGATCATCCGCGCCGGCAACGAGCTCGACTTCTTCGTACACAGGTCGCAGACTCAGCACAGAATGATGATGCGCACTGTGTCACTACTGTCTGCAAAACTAATAATTAGCCCTGTGTCATAAACCTAGGCATGCAAAATTTCAGCTATTTGATGCAAGGGAAACATTTTTAAATTCGGGGTTAAATGGACGGGGGCGGGTATAAAAAAATGTACTTTTTAACGAAAAACTGGCTATATTTCGGAAATAATGAGAGATACGGCCAAGGTTACTATTAATCACTAATAGAAAATACCATACGCCCTGTCAGATGAGATAAAAATCGTTGACCATGGATGACCTTGAAAGTTACTGACGACCGGTACCGTTGGCAATTCTAGCGACAGCTGGGCTTCTTGTTGGAGATTAATAAACTAAATTTAGTTGTTATTATTAGGCCGTACCCAGTCACTGCAATATGGAATATTGTTGGTGCAGAGGCGCATTTCCTGTGTCTGAAATGAACAACGACCAAGAACACGCGACGTCAGTGTACACCCGCACACAAGACCATCCGACAGTACAGTCAAGGTCATTCAAGGTCATTCAGCGGTCATTGCTGACGGAGTAATGCTACAGCCTGCTGCCTACAGTACATTGTATGTGCATAGCGTTTATTACATCATTATTGTTTTGTCCAATACGTATCTGAATACCTGAATAAACGAGTAATTTTAAAGCCTTAGCGTATATCTTATAAATGATTTATTATTCAGAATGTCGAAGCGTCGACCTTTGTCTAAACAAACAAAACTCTCCGCCAATTTTTGTGTACATAGAGGCTTATAGCTTTTAGCCAGTTAACTGTTGATTCGCTTTTCAGATGTTTTGAAAGTTTGATCTCCATGCGTTCTCGATGAAAAACAATAATACAAAGTTGACATGTATACACGTGACGTTACATGATAGTCTCTCGCATTATTATGGCTTGCTGTTGTATTCTGTTCTACGAGCAGGTTTTCGTTTGCCATCTACACCATCTCTTCCGCTCTTGTGCCGCTTACCGGACACTTCGGACCTAAGTGTCTCAGACATTTATAGTGATCTCATGGTTCTTTTTCACTAAAATTAAAGTTAACTACTTTGTTACGTGCATAGGCTTACGTCTTGTTGTGTGAGAAAATGATGGCTTGTTTGCGAAGTCAATCTCATTTTGTAGAATGATTCAAATAGGCTTACGATATAAGATATGAGAACGTACAACGTAGGCCTACATTGAATTGAAATAATCGGTCAATCCATTTTATTCAACATTGTCATTACTGACCGAATGAAAGTAGCATTTATAAAAACCTTATAAAGCACATATACCGATTTCTGTAACTGTGACTGACAGTTTATCCAGTTGTCCAGTTGTCCAACTAATTAGGCCTACACTAAGTGTTCGAAATAATAGTTCTGCCGCTCAGCGGTGTCGAGATTATGGGTGCAAAAAATTTCAATTCCTCCCATTTTTCTTTAAATGACAGTTTTTAGCTTTAATTTTTTTTATTTTATGGCGAAAATTATTTAAAAAGTTATTTTCCGACAGCCTAAAGTTTTGCGGGATATTGCCTCCTTCCCCGGTCTCGACACCACTGTCTGCTGCAGACTTCAGACAGTTCGTGCTAGTAACAGAAAATATATACTAAAAAATAGGCCCGAAGTGTCTCGTACTTTTAGGTCCGAAGTGTCCGGACACGTCGGACCTAAAAGTTAGGTCCGAAGTGTCTTTAATTAGGTCTGAACTGTCTTAAGTCCGAAATGTCCGGTTACCCTTGTGCCAGCTCTTTGAGTTGTGAATAATCAATGTCCTCGTCACTTGTCTCCAGTAGCCAGCTCAGTAGCATTTCTTTCGGTCTTTTTCTTTTCTTCTTTCCTGGCAGTCGACCTTCCAACACCGTTCTCGCTAAAGAACCATGTCGCATGCCTCAACCATCTCTTCTGTCCATGAGTTCTCTTCTTAATTCAACTGTTTTAGCACTTCATCATTCGTTTTGTGCTCCGTCCAAGATACCTACAACATGCGACGTCAAATCCATTTCAAATGCTTCAATTCTTTTCGTGTCACTCTTTTGCAGTGTTTACGCCTCGCTTCCATACAACGCTATACTCCACACAAATGCTTTGACTACGCGTTTTTACGGCGTGTTCATGTGTATGTGAGTGACTGAGTAGGGTTTAACGTATGATGTGCGTAAAAAATTAATCACGTTAAATGTTGCATTTGCAGATAATTGGTTGGCTTGAGAAGAGAACATTTTGTCGTGTGAAAGCTGTTGTGTTTGTTCAACTGACGGCAACGTTGACGTCGAGTGAGTCAAACTACGAACTGGAATCTGTTAGTTTTGCTGAAGACATCACGCAGCGTAATGAATACGGCGCACTTGTTGTTGCTTCTCCGGCGTCGTATCTGCCTCCAGTTACACCCTGTATAAGCTATATTTCTATATAGGGTAATCTAAAAATACGCCACGTTTGATCTTAGGCAGCGAACTGCGTCAATCATACTAAATATGCACGTAAAAACAAGTTAAACAACAATCACGATCAAACATCATAGAGATAAAACTATTTTAGTTATTCGATCACAATCATCACATATGTGTGTTCATCTCAGTCAGTGGCGTATTTAGGATTTGGCAAAGGGAGGCCATGACGAGAGCGCAGAGCGCGAGCCTATAACGGGGATCTGGGGGCGGAGCCCCCAGCGGGGTCCAGGGACAGAGCCCCTGGTCGGGGGTACAGGGGGCGAAGCCCCCCCTGAAGCTGGAACACTTTTTGCTTTTGAACGTTCAATGAAAGCCGCAAATTCGCCCATTTTTTTCTGAAATTTGCTGGAAAACGGCAAAAAACGCACCTTTTTATATAAGTCGCTTGTAAAAAATTTTCATGGTTGGGCCAAAGGGGGGCATTGCACCATGCCCCCTAAATACGCCACTGATCTCAGTCATTATCAGAATTAAATATTCTGCTGTGCCACCTCATATTTGTTATTTGTTGTAGCCAGTGTATTTAGCGTTTACAAGTAATTTGAGAAAAGCTCACGTGACGCGCGATAGAAACGGTCCTGCCACTTTGGCAATCAGTGTAGGCCTACAACAATAAAATATTAATGCATATTGAAAGAGTACTTAAATTTGAGGCCTCCGTACGAAAGACTCCTTGAACTAGAGAAATCGAAACTTAGATTTTTAAAAATGTACGTTCTATGCTAAAAATGTCATACGCGGGTTGTCCAGGTCCATCTCCAGCCATTTCGGCGCAATTTACTTTTAAATGTGTGTCGCAACTAAAATCGCAAAAAAAATTACTGGGGATTTAAAGTCATTTAAGGTCATCGACGTTGACACCAATAAAAAGCTTGTCATTATTGCTTGTTATGATCAGCAGCATTTCTGTACCTATCTGCAACCGTTTTCACGCTACACGAGATAATTGCGGTAAAATAACCACTTTTAGGGGGTAGCTGTCTTTGACGCCCGCCTGCGCAGGCCTCCTTGAACCTAGGGGACCGGGACTTAAACTGCTGAAATCTACGTTTAGTGCTGAAAATTTCATATGCAGGTTGTCTTGGTTTATCTCCGGCCATTTCGTCGCAATTCAGTGTTGAAATGTGCGCTGCATCCAAAAATTGCGAAAAGTTCACTAAAACCCCTTTTTGAGGGGTTTAAGGTCGTTCAAGGTCATCAATGTTGATAAATCTAAAAAGCCTGTCACCAGTTAGATGCTTGTTATAATAAGCAACATGTGTGTACCTATCTGCAACCGTTTTCACACTAGAAGACCCAATAGGGTCAAAATAACGTCTTTTAGAGGGGGTACCCCTCTTTGACGCTCGCGTTTGAGGGGAACCCCAGCACTTAGGGGCACGAAATTTTCTCGCGAAAAACTAGAGACCTTGAGGCAGCCCAAGGTAAAAAAAATTTGTGATTTTAGTTTGCACCGTTTTGATACAGTGCCAGGGTGTGACGGACGGACAGACTCACGGACGTCTAGACAATGGCTAAGACGAGCGAAGCATTCTGCTATCGCGCGTAAAAATGGTACGTAGAATACCTATCAACTACGAGTTTGTATATAGCATAGTATGTTGGCATGGTGCTGCCTAATTATGCGGCCGTCCGCCTATCTGCGCATCCCGAAATTTAACCTCAACCGTTCACCTTTTGAACTGAAAATTGGCACGTCGGTTACTTCTGATATTTAGAGCGTTAACACTAATTTATTCTTACTGTGTCTTATATTTTTCGATTCAGGAGCCTGACAAACGGACGACTGGCAAAACTTGTGTCGCGGCGTAGGACGGCCGCATAATTAAATTACGTGTACATATAGCAAATATAATGTAAATATTATTGTCGTGCATAATCCTCACAAGATAAATTTTGTATTTACATGTTTATAGATTAACAAACGTGCCCTGGCTTTTTGGACAACTTTGTATAATAATAGCTAGTTTTGCTGCCTGTTATGCATGATATGGCGTTGCGATGTTGACCGGTTATGCGATTTCTCTATTTCGGATTTGATGACTGTTGCTTGTATTTACACCACCGACAGTAATGTGCTTGTGGTATTCATCAACATGTACAGGGTGCGGCAAAAAAGTAGACCTTTAAAGTTTTTCGCTGTTTTCTCAACAACCGTTTGGAATTTTAATTTGAAATTTTACAGATTTATTTACTGAAATCTTGTACATCTAACTGTCAAATAAAATTTGACTCTCCCAAAACGACGAAGTTACAGACTTTTTAACATGACCACCCACCGATTTTTCAGCGTGCAAAAATGTTCCGGCTACAACACAGTTAATTAATGATCAAATGCCAGAGTTTTATTGTCACTGTAAATGTTCGAAGTGTCCACCGCCAGCTCTAACACAAGCCTTCAGTCACTTTGAGAAGTCTTTTACAGCTTTGTTAATCAGTCCCTGTGGCAGGTTGCCCCAGATAACCTGAAGCGCTTGCTTGAGTTCGGCGATTGTCTTCGGCTTTGTTTTAAGATTGCAGTAAGCCTCTTACATTGCACCCCACACATGATAGTCCATTGGGTTTATATTCGGCGAATTTGGAGGCCACTGGTTTTTAGTGATGAAATCTGGACAGCTGGCCCGCAGCCAGTTCTGTGCACTGTGCGGCGTTGCTGGAAAATGAATCCGGCGGGCAGCCGGTGATTGCTTTAAAGGAATAATAAATTAATAATAATTTTTAAACAAAATAAATTACTGTTTATTAAAACGTTAGTGCTACGTCATTGACAGTAACGTGGTAACCAGTTTTTGAAATTAAATAGCATTTTAGCTTAAACATTTAATGCTAAAAAATCAGTAGGCGGTCATGTTAAAAAGTCTATAACTTCGTCCTTTTACAACAGAATCACATTTAGTTTAGGATTTAGATGTAGAACGTTTCCATAAATAATCACGTAAAATTTCAAATTAAAATTCCAAACGGTTGCTGAGAAAACAGCGAAAAACTTCAGGAGTCTACTTTTTTGCAGCACCGTGTATGTTATATTATGTACGCAGGAACTGTATCGTTATTCGTTTATTCATTCATACACTCGTTTATTTCAATGACAGGCTCGAAGCCCACGAACAAAAACAGAGAAATACAATGTAAAACTATAAACACATAGGCCTAAGTCGGTAAAGAACACGGCGCCAACGTTACTAAAATACATCATAATATGATGATGTGTGAGATTGCGTCGTGCCTTTTAAGCGAAATCATTCAGTGCAGTACATAAGCTTGACAGTAACAGGGTGCTAGCGTGATAGATATTTTCCTCTGTCAATGTCATCTAAATCAATTAAGTGTGAGTGACGTTCGCCTTTATTTTTAGTGCAACTGCAAATATATACAGTGTATAACTTCGTCGTTTTTCAACAGAATCTTATTTTACTTCGCAGTTCGATGTAAAGAAGATGAAGAAGAAGAAGAAGAAGAAGAAGAAGAAGAAGAAATTTATTTGGCTGAAACAAAAATACAACTAATTGATAACGTAATACAACTGAGCCAGGTTGCCAGAAAACCATACTGGTCAACTATGCTAGCCACCTAAATGGTGTCGTTAAATAACAAGAAATTTGAACTAATGTTCACGAGACGCGCGAAAGCCTATAGCAGTTCTGGTTTAGTAGTTTAGCTGAAAATTGGGGTGTTCACGCTAAGTTAATAATTATACAAATAAAAAATTCTCTATCTGGATCGCATAACGATAGTTCCGCGGGTGGCGCCACCTTGTGAATGATATAGACGTGTCGCAGCCCGAAATCGCCAAAAAATCCATAAAACCCCCAATAACGGCGTTCAAGGTCACCCAAGGTAATTGAATTTGGCGCCAATCGAGAGCCATTGTGTGACTTTCTATTAGTGATTAATAGTAACCTAGGCTCTATCTCGCACCGTTACTGAGATACAGCGACTTATTGGCCAAAAATCGCAAATTTTGCCCACTTCTCTCTCATTTAGCGCCCTCGTTCGGGGTGATCCCCTTTGAATTTATGGAAAAGCTTTACGGTTCCTGAAACTAGAGTCTTCCACGCAGTCGACGGTGAAGATTTGGTGATCCTAGCTTGCACCGTTTTTGACTGATCAACCCGTGTGACAGACAGACAGACGGACAGACAGAATTGCGATGGCTAAGACGCACTGAAAGCAGTAGCTGCTTTCGCGCGTAAAAATTTTACATTAAAATCCCAAACGGTTGCTGAGAAAACAGCGAAAAACTTTAAGGAACTATTTTTTGCCGCACTCTGTATAATACAGAACATAAGCACAAGTGCAGGAACGCAACGAGCATGCGCAGTTGTAGCGAACAATTTTTTCAACAAGCAAAACCCCCGTTCATGGCTAAGTACTGCCATGACTGTAACCTTAGCGTTTGACCTGTGACCTTGAAATTAAATAGAGTTGTAGAGATGCATGTTAAGATGCATGTTCGTGCAAAATTTGATTATGCTAAGTGCAGCCTTTCATCGTGTAACAGAGAAACGGGGAGAGAAAAAACTTCGCGACGATGCTGAAAACAATACTGCCGTCGCTTTCTGGGACAGTAAAATTCACGCCGTAAATTATCACCCGTAATTTGCATTTTCGCATTTTGCCAGTCTTTTTAACGTGCTACTTACGCGGTGAATGAAATCTTCACATTAGCCTACATGTTAATTCCTGGTTGTTTGGGTTTCTTTGTGACCAGCGTTGCTGATGCTAATTCCGGCTGCATTCCCGACAGCAGCAGCAGCAGCACTTCTGCGACAGACGATCGCGCGGGTCAAGACGCGCCTGACTCCCTCGTGTTTAGACGAGTAGATGAAAGGATTCAAAACAATGTTGACGTACGGCAAAAAGAGAACGACCACGTATCCGATGGCAAGTTCGCTTTTGTTCATATTCTCCAATGCCAGTATGTAGACGTTAAGCGGAGCCCAGCAAACGCTGAAAAAGGCGCTGACAATGATCATGGTTTTGATGATGTTCCATTTGATGCGTTTGGAATGGGCCTGCGAGTAGGCAGTCTGCGCCTGCGAACCACCCCCGACATTGTGTCCGGCCATTACACGCATCTGCTTTCTCATCATCACCACCATGTGACCGTAGCAATAGACGAACACGATCAGCGGAATCAAAAAGAAAGAAACGAAATTCCAAACCCCGTACCCCACTCTAATTTCCGCATTTTTCCAATACAGCTCAAAAATCTTGCAGTCACCTTCGGCAACAAATGAGGTTACAAAAGTCACTGGACCTATGGATAGACATCCAGCTATCCAAGCAAACACGATAGCCGTCGTTATCATCCAGTGTTTCAGGTTTTTCTTGCTCCAAAAAGGATAGACAACTTTTACGTAACGTTCAACAGTAATGGTGACCAGATTGATTACGGATGCGTTAAGCAAACACATTGCGGGGTTCTCGGTAATGAAAACAGTGCACAGTACGTAGCCGAGTGCACCTGTCAGGTAGATATTGCTGACTTTGATAGACAGACATACAACGATAGTAACGCATGAACAAAGATCGATCAAATTCTGGTTAATGATAAGCCAATTGACCATGCGTTTTTTGGTCTCGCGTGCGTTGTGGACAAACAAGGCGTAAAGGACCACAGCATTGGCTGCAGTGCCGAAGATTCCAATGGCAATTACGGCATAGTGGATGTAGAATTCGACGGCTGCAGCTAGCAACCAACCGGAGTCAAAGAATCCCGCTGTTTGAGTCGTTGCAGTGGACTTGCCATCAAAACCAGTAAGTGTTGAATTATCGCCGTCGCTCATCATGTCTATACAGTACACAATGTCCATGTCCATCCCATATCTTTTGACCTGGCGACACGCCCGTGTAGCGACACCCCTGTGTCCACCAATAAGTTGTAACATCTATTCACCTGAGTAATAGTTGCATTGTACAACTGCGTGTTATAGTTATTAGTTACTACTGTTTTTGCAACGTTTTGTTACTTTTCAGTAAAGTTTACGTCGTCTATGGTTCTGCAGGCATTAAATGCGTCAACGACAATCAGATTACCGGTAAGAAAAATAACAAAAATAGAGCCTAAATCGAATCAAACAACAAGTCCGCCAAGCTATCGCTAGAGTGCGCCGACCGTACCGTCTATAGGCTTATCCAAAGGCCAATGTCCGACTATTGCATGGTGGCGGAAAGACTGCAGACCTATACACGCTATAGTAACGCTGCTATATCACGCTACAATCAACGCTAGAATTCGATGCGGTAATTCGGCGCACATGGTAATGGCTGCAGGCAGAAACTTTGCATTTAAAATTACGGCCAAACCGCTGCAAATAGAGACATGGTTATTGATATCCTATAGGAATTCATAATCGCCCTATCTAACGGTACCATCGCGACCCCATACAACATACCATTCATCCACAGGATTGGCATAAAAGACTGCATAATGACCATTCAAAATCATAAGGTCGATAATTTTTTCACTAGCAGGCTTGGCCTTATCTATTACGTTTCTGAGATACGGCGACTTATGGTTAAAAAACGCACATTTTTCCTACTACCACGGACTCGTCCCACCTTTGTTCAACCCTAAATTTGAAAATGTTCCTCTTGCACTGAATAATGCTGATCGAAATAGTGCACGCGAAGAACAGAAGCTGTTTGTGAAAGCAGGATAGTGTTAGTCGTATAGTAAGTTTTCCGCGGTTCCGGTAAAACCTAGTCACCACTTAGCCATAATACATGTGTTACAGACAGACAGACGACAGACGACATATCATACCCAGGGCTCGAGCTGAGGGTCGGCCAACAATGCACCATATTATACGGTACCTTTACCATGTGTTTCCAACTTATAACAACGCATACGTTGATGTATCGAGCGCCGTGAAAACCATGCTTTCTAAACGAAATGCATATACCCTAGTGGTATAATGATGTTCGTGACGTCTTGATATCGTGATTTCTGGCTTGCCCATAACGATGTTAATTAAAAAGTAAATAGATCACCATATCATGCGATGGTAATTATTTGTAGCCAACCGCGGGTCCAATTGTTCGTTCACGCGGGCAATGGATGGCCGCATAGTGCGCTGCGGTATCATTAGCTCATGCCAGCCACTTCCAAGATTGTAAAGCGCTTCTGGTCTTGAGTCCGTCTCATGTAAGAAGCGCTATAGAAAGCACTGGACTTTAGCTTTACCTTTAGGGGTTGAGCTATTGGCATAGTTGTCGTCCGTCTGTCCGTCTGTCCTATTGGCCTATTGTGGCTAAGCTTTATGTCTTTGAAGGATGGTAGGAAATCCAATGAAAAACTGGCAGCAAACGGAAAAAATAAGGCCAAGGTTACTATTAAGTAGGCCTACTAATAGGATATGGCATTGGCCTACGCCCTTTCAGATTACATGATAATCATTGACCTTGGATGAGAGTCATAACGCACTATGGTATGCCAATCGTGCGGTATTGATTCTAAACTGTGTAAGTCATAGGGGATCGGCGATGGTATACATCGAATAGGGCGATGGCAACTTCCTATAGGCCTAAGCTGTCAACAGTAGCGTCTAGCGATGTCTCCATCTGCAGCGATTTGGCCGCAATTTTTAACGGGAAGTTTAAGCTATAGTGGCCGTATCTCGGAAACGGCGAGAAATGGGACCACAGTTAGGCCTACTATTAATCACTGATAGAAAATGACATATTGGCTTTCAATTAAATGACTTGCAAATCATTGACCCTGCATGGATGATCTTGAAGATCAGTACTGCAACAGAAACTGTACAGGCTGTGCATGCGCGTCTTCTCTCGCAAGGCGTTTTAGTTGTGAGAAAAATTTGCGAAACTTGAATCCGATATTTTTGTTGGTTAATTACGACTGTAGCTGTTTATTTCGCTAGCGAGACGATTGCGTATCACCGCGCGCGATGTGTGTTATACTATCGTTTGTAGCTTTCGAGACAGCGTTCCGGTAACATAGCGTGCATGGAACTGTCACCTCTGACAAATCGCTTTCTCTCCGTGATAAGAAATCGGATGCTGGGCTTCGGACGTAGGCGGTACGGTCGGTTTTTCCTAGCGACAGCTGCAGGGTGTAGTATGCTATCATGAATAGGCGTGGCATGCCACTACGAAACGATGAATTGGAAACAAATATACAATGTCAGCCGTACGAACATGTAGAGAAAAACCAACTAGGTATTGCAGGAGCAGTAGGCCTAAGACGTTGCAAATAAGGCTCTAACTCAAAATCATGTACTGTATGTAAAGGTCGTCATTGGGGGAAGCAGATCCAACTGATGAAGAGAAACCATTAGCCAAGTAAATATGAGATACCAGCAAAATAATCATTAACTTCATAAACGCCAGACAATATCCGATCCACCAAAGTACTGTTACCATTTTTAGAACTGACTGATGGCATAGTTGCTTGGAAGTAGCTTCAGATAGTTTAGATAAACTTGGACTTCTAGACTGGATGATTAAGGAGTTTATTTTTACAGCAAGTGTGTTGGCTTCTGACGTTTTGCCTCTACGACGTAATTTGTATATTAAACTCGAATGTGTTATTCGTTAGACCTACAAGTTCAGACATTTGTAGATTGGCCAGCTTAGATTTTTAATCGTTTAATATCATACAATCGCACTGGGGACGGGAAGGGTTCTGACTCTTTCAGTAATGCCGGTAATCGATTTTCGCTTTGCACCTTCAAAACTATGCGCACGTAAAACTATTTACTACACTGTTTGAGCTAAACTTTTAAGGTGTTCGAAAACGCAAGACTCACTTTAATTACTCATAAAATATGGATATTTTATCGCGATAGAACGTTTATACCTGATATTTTGACATCGAAATTGCAATTTTCATGATAGACCCATCGCTAACCGCCTAAGTAGTTTGTTTGTTTACGAAATTGTTTCTTTTTCCGGTGTAATCGGTGAATATGGTAATGTTTATTTTTGGTCTAAATTTATCGCTGAAAATCGTGGTTTATGTGCATTATGATTCTGTGAAATACTCTCTGTTAATAGCTTACTAGCTGTTGTTTTAAGTTACGATATCATTTTTTATCTGACGAAGCTTAGAGTATTAACGGTGCCATTCTTCTATGGCTAGTCTATAGTTATTATCTATAGTTGTAGTAATTCACCGAAGCCACCAGAACTACTGGTGGCCTAAGTAAGCATAGGCAAAAGCCATATGACGCTTACTATCCTAATAACTAAGATTAACTGTGTGTTTCCGGTTGCAGTTCCCGTTTCAAACAATTTTTAAATTGATTTATTGTATTACTGGTTACACACGCATCAGACAGTGCATTCCAGTGATCAATTAC
>Ga0209367_1007711_pt1 | contig 14792 bp, 8 predicted proteins | sample WorMetLIZISLAND2_FD_187412 | JGI IMG/M metagenome (GOLD analysis project Ga0209367, IMG submission 187412) | Marine gutless worms symbiont microbial communities from Max Planck institute for Marine Microbiology, Germany - Olavius geniculatus... ... | reverse complement strand
GGCTTGGGGAGGGGGCTATGCCTCTTCCCCAGAAAATTTTTTTCATTTTTGTACGCCAAAAAATGCATTTTTTGCACTTCTGACAGTTATTTGTTAGCCAATTCTGTATCACGATGCGGCTCACGATATTGTTTCATTTAGCAGATTCGGCGTTAAAGTCGTAAAGTTATCAAATTTTGGCGTAATGTCACTGTTTTCATATCAGCAAATGTAGCGAACAGCGGTAAATGTCACGAACAAAAATAAAACGAAAACAAAAAACAACGCGAGCTACAGTTCACGGTGTGTCACAATGCACAGTATCAATAACCTCAGCTACAGACTGAATCGCTTAATTGACTCATGCACGCGGTTCACCCAGTCAGATTGCTGCGACCGTGACTAAATGCCAGCACATTGACACACAGTCAGTGTGATGTGGACAATATCACCTTTTGTGATTTTTACTGTTTTCGATGTGCAAGTTCTTCAAGGTTGCCGTTAACATGTGTATAAACTGATGTTTTGTGCATTTATAACCAATGCATCTACCCTAGGGTTTACAGCTTTTATGTGTGCAAATTGCAAAGTGTAGGCCTAGATAAAGTTTTCACTTTTTAAAAGCATCAAAAACTAATAATATTTTTGGAAGAACTTTAGAGCTTTCAGTTTGGCATTCAATCCCACGACGATTCGCTGTTAACTTCGTTTAGCCTGTCATGAGCTGCTGTCTGGCGAATATTAAGAAGACATTCTGCTGCAGTGATGACACAATCACGTTCTGTACAGACTTTTACCTCAGAAAACTGATCACAGTTACAATCTCCAACCACGGAGTCATTCTTTCACATTATCTGTCAAGACTGATAGCAGAAATTACATAAACAGAATGTTGTTCAAAGACATTTATTAGTCAGCAATTTCACCTAATAGTCACACTACAGTAGGTAATCATTTGGACAAAGTTCTCTTCAATGACATTTATCAGATTTTCATGTTTTCTTATTATGTATGATTACATTTTGTCAATCTGTTTTATTAAAATGATGATGATGATGATGATGACAAATAACGTAGGAAAATATTATATGAGGTTTCACTGTTACGATTACCAAAAACTCGTATTGATTTTATATTGTATTACTATTATGATTATTATTTTGATGGTTACGCAATTGTGAAGAATTTTTGAGTTATGTTGATTTTATGAAAAAACACCTTCCAAATGGCGATTTTTTTGTATATGAGTTCGCTACTGTTGTGGGTTTGTCATTCTGCTACATTTTGCAAGTAGAAATTATTGTGATATCGTATGGAGTCTTTCCCGCAATATTTTTAATTACGAAGACTCACTTAAGGAGGAGGTTTGAAAACTGAACTGAGTCCAAGGGAATGCGTTGTTGTCCTTGCTAAGATCTTGGTTTGACATTTGTGTATATATAGGTCAACAGTGTGGATGCCAAGTCGGTATATTTCTGGGTTGTCCTAGAAACTCTTGGTCAGGTTCCGATCGAAGTGAGTGCGCTGTCCGGCTATGCTGGTGACGCCGTTCGTCGACTGCTGCTAGTCGAGGTAAACTAAGTTTTATTGGCATCTTTATTGTAGTGTTAATGCGTCTTTATCGTGTTTGGGCCGACCGCTAAGCTGCAAATCATCGACCTTGGATTACCTTGAAGGTCAGTGCACGCTATTGTGGCTAAACAGTGCGAGATAGGGCTCAGGTTACTATTAATCACTAATAGGACGTGGCATGCCCTTTTTCAGATGACATAAAAATTATCGACCTTAGATGACCTTCAAGGTCAGTGACAAGAAGTACGGTCGGACCCACTCTAGCAACAGTTGGGCTTCTTGTTATCGTAACTAGACGTGTAGGCCTATGCAGTATTCCAACCCAAAGAGTGTCTTATTAGTCATCTGTTTGTCTCTGTGTCTGTATGTCTGTATGCCTGTTTGTGGGCGGAGCTTGCGCAGAGCTGACGGGCTATGGTCCAAAGCATGCCACCAACATGAGCTAAGCCATTCTTATTTAAAACCGTAAGAAAACCGTGTAAATTTTTTTCGGGTGAGTGATTTGTATTCGTAGTAAACCTATATCATCAGACTTGGCGAAAGTTCGCACGATTTGATTCCTACCCGGTTCGATCAGTTCGTTTATTGACAAAGTAAGTAAACATAGACCTATCGGTCTGTCTGTGGCACAGCCTGAAGGTATCGCTACCGAGTACAATGCGGCGATGCTCATTGATGTGTCTGCTGGTGAGACTTACGAAGGAACGATGAACGTGTCTTTCCCTGCCGATAGCGATCTGGTACCTGGTTCTCCATACGTACAACTCACTGCTATTGGTAAGCTGCAACCGGTCTACATCGTGTAAAGTTTCACTTGCTGTAAAAGCTCAAGATAAATAGACTTCCCAATCCCTGACTTTTTGCATTTATACTTGAAAGCTGATAGTTATCCTTCTAGTGTTCATAAACTTTTAGAACATTATCTTAGATGAAAATAACTAGGCTACTGCTGCTGCTACCAATTTCAAGTTTTCTTTAGGCCTATCCATCAGTTTTTCTGTAGCGACGCTCCATAATATTCGATAATTGTTGGTGTCGACTTGCAAGCCAGATCGGCATAGCAGTTGCTCAAGTAATTTAAAAAACAGCATCAAAACACTAGAGGATTTTTTAGATTAACCTGAGTAAATTAGTACTGTAGCGTTTCATTGTAGTTAACACTGGTCACCGCGTGGCACAATAGAAAAAATACTTAATTATTGTTAATTTAAAAACACAGCGCTACACTAGCTACGACTTCGAGGGAACTATCACAAGAGATTACAGAGAATACATAATTACTGAAAAACACTGACACAAAGAAGCTGGTAACTGATAGTCGTACGCAGCGTTTCAAACCATGCCTATATCGTAGTAGGTGGCTCCGAAAACTTTTTAAAAGGTGCTCTACAAATCTACACATTGATCGATCGATTTACTGATATTACACTGGCAATACATTGGAGCGCTGATATATGTATAGGTGACCTGATGGGTCAGTCGTTGGAAGGTCTTGGCGACTTGCTTCGCATGCCGTCAGGGTGCGGCGAGCAGAACATGGTGCACTTCGCTCCAGACGTCTACATTCTCAAGTACCTCTCAGCCTCTGAACAGACCCCGGGGTCTATCGTTAGGAAAGCGCTGTCTTTTCTCAACAGAGGTACTACTGAGGATTCTGAAGAAGCGACTATTTCGAAAATATTTCTGCGCGTTATAGCTAGGCCTACTAGTTGTTCCCGCATTTAAAGTGAGTGTGCTTAACCGACTACTGCATTGACGCTACATCATAAAATAAGTCATGCAGTAATAAGCTAATTAGATTGCATCGTATTATTACGCCGCCGTCTTTAGTGTCTGTTTGCCTGTTTCGTACAGATTCCCAAGTCATAAACGAAAAGACTCGGAGAAATAAAAATTTGTGTGAACGTTTTTAGGGCAAGAGTAACCAGGGTGTCAATTTTCAGCTGAAAAGGTCGAAAGTGCATGTCTTAGCATGGGGCCTTTATACGTTTTTACACTGTGTTACAAAAAAAACGTCACACATTGTTATTTTCATATTTTTAAAAAATATTAGCCGATGTTCAAAATTCTTTCACTGGCACATTTTGTGGACAATTATTTGCAATAAAATGGTTGTTAAAATTTCACTACACTTTGATGTTTAGTTATATTAGTATCACTTTACGTTAATTTGACAGCCTCTGGGCTCGTGTAAACTGATGAACGCTACTCATCAAGTCAATTACTTGTCGATTTAAATGTTCAAAATATTCCAACTGCTGTTACAGGTTATCAGACTCAGCTACGATATCACAGAGATGATGGATCTTACAGCGCGTTTGGTGACAGGGACAAGTCTGGGAGCATGTGGTTAGTTATGCCGTCTAACACTGCATTCAGATAATGAATGTTTGCTGATAATGACGTATTGCGGAATTAATAGTTTTTATCTGCAGAAATCTTTTTTCTTTGAGTTATCACGCCGTTGTGTTGCAGTCCAAATTCTATTTTTCGATGGGTTGTTATACAATTTGTCGTACAGCCCGCTGTGCATGAAATCCGCAACATGCTGACATATTGTTCAACTTGTTGTACGTTTTGTTGTCTGACAAATCTACTACAAATCAACGAATTGGCGTTTGGGCTTATTGTGTGTGTCTCGCTCGTGTTATTCCGTTGAATTTGACGCGTTTATGAGATAAGTCAACACATATGTGTAGTGATTAGCTCTGAGCGAAGTGACTGTGGTCATGTGATGAACAGGCTGAGTGCATTGGTCGCCAAGAGTTTCCACGAAGCGATGGAATACATTCCAATCGATGAGAGGAAGGTTGCCGAGACACTGAACTGGATGATTCGGCAGCAGGAGCGCGAGGGATCGTTTCCTGAGCCAGGTCGAGTGCTCCACACTGCCATGCAGGTATCACTGCACCCCGTTTTATACTGTCATCGTTATTGCCAACGCCGAAAAAAACGACGTTACGTTACAGAGTCTGTTTATCGGCTGAATATCTCAACAACAAAAAACCAAAGTAATTTGGAAAAAGGCGGAATCTTTGTGGCAAGTTCACTCAGCTTCTTATTTGTATTCCCACGTGGCAGCACATAGAACTGAAGGTTTGGCTCTTTCTACCCTGTCATTGTATTCCACGAGTATATCTGCGAGATGACAACTAAATATGTCGAACGGTTAAGCAGGATGCACGAATGTGACAGAAGACAGCTTGATTTGATTCAACTGCAAATTACGGATGTAATGTTAATTTTTTATTGTTAAAAAGGGACCCAGAGGGAAGGGTTTCCAAATACACCCTCATTGTATTGTATTTCAGTAGCACGACATTCTGCTAAGAACATGTTTGTGTACATGTGTGAATGCAGGGTGGATTGGGCGGTGCGGCGAGCAAAGTATCTCTCACTGCTTACGTTCTTATTGCACTGCTGGAAAACACAGATAATTCTCACGTTAGTAACGTTTATGATTCGTTTTTTACCTCACTGCTCTGAGAATAGTGAGTGACATTTAGCAGTTTATTTGCTACAACATTTTTGCTGATCGGTTTGCGATCAAACGGTTGTTATCACGTGTCAAATAGTGTCGAACAGATTACGCTGCTTTACATTTGTGTCAGTTTTTAGGATTATTTAGCATTAGCCAAAACGACTATGGAATTTTATTTCTTATTATGGTCCATTGAAGATTCAGGTATTTCTTATCTGCCATTTTCCGTGAAAAGGTTATGTATTTTTATATACTCTTGGCTTAACTTCTGGCAAATTCTGACCGTGTATATTGCTGCCCGGTGATCTGGTTAGAATTGTAACATTACATCAAGTAGTTTGGTCGTGTAACGGTAGGGTGTCGGACTTGCGATCGAGAGGTCGCGGGTTCGACTCCCGGTTGGGTCGCTATCAAGTGGTTACTACTTGGATGGGTGACTGTCGGTGGACAAGTAAACCATCTAGATTAACACCATCAACACCAAGTTCAACTCAGCCTTTCATTCCTCTGGGGTAAATAAACTAGTAAAAGGTAAAGGTAAAGGTCGTCAGTTTGTATAGCGCATCGTCGCAAACACGCCTCTAATGCGCTTTCGTCACTAACCAGAGCCGCCTGCCGCACGGCCACCGTGTGCACCCTGCAGACACAGGCTGGCGCAGCGGCCGGCTAGGCAACCCCGGTCAGCTGTACCAAGGTCCCCACCTTCTGTAACCCATGTAAATGAGTTACTACTCATTTTACCGTCCCACGGAGGGTAGAAGACTGAGTCGACCTAGCTGGCAGGCTTCGCACAGAGATGGTTTACATGCCAGCAGGCAGTCACCCATCGCAGTACTAACCGGGCCCGGCGTAGAGTAACTTCGTTTCAGCCGAAACGCGTTACCAACTACGCCACGCCACCCGCCTGTCTGGTTGGGGTTAAGAAGGGGCGCGTTCACCTGTGTCGGGTGGCAGCTAACACTATGTGATCTCATGTGGTAGATGACGCTCCATAGTTTTGTGACGGGTTTCCTTTATAGAACTATACAAACCTTTACCTTTTACCTTTATCACTGAATGCGGTCCAGTAGACCGAGTCACATATCGTAGATCCGTCGCGTGTTTAGGTGTCTTCGACGACGTTTGCGACTGCTCGCTCTCTGGCCGTGCGCTATTTGGAGTCTCATTTACGTTCATTTTCGACAGACCCGTACGCGCTCAGCATTGTCGCCTATGCACTCTCATTGGCCGGCAGTGCACAGACGAACGCAGCATTTCGCCAGCTCAACGCGCTTGCTACTAACGAAGGTCTGACTACGACAACGTTTGCCTTGTATCGTCACTGCGACTCTTGTGGAGATGTTGTCTCTCCGAAATTGAACTCAGTTTTTATGTTTCGGGTATAATGTATATGGTCATTCACCACTCACGTAGAGTAAAAACAATCGAACAGACAGACAGATATTCAGGCAGGCAGGCAGACACAGGCAGGTGTACAGGGACTTCTTCTTCTTCTTCTTCTTTACCGATAATGCACAAATCCTCAGAGATCAGTAGGCTCCTGATGTCATGCATGGGCATGAGTGTTTGATACTCATTTTTTAAATTCTGCATTTTATGGCTATTTTTTCGCCGTATATTGTACTGCATTTTTGAGCCAGTGTTGTGGTCATTGTCGGCCGCTGTAGCAAATCCAAATAATGTGATATTATCATGGCATAAGAATGAAATTGGTAAATTGAACTTCATAAGGTTATTAATAACTAACATTCTCACTTATTCATCGTAGTCAATCGTTCCCGTAGTACGTATAGAAAGTGCATGGTAACACGGTTCTCGTCCAGGTCGGCTGGCAGTGCTGGCGTATCGCTGCCTCCACGGCTCTGCACCTGGCTACCTGGCCTCAGAACTTCAGCGCGTGTCACACCTTAACGCACGTCGACGACTGCGCTCTTCGACTAAATCGGCGCTGGTCGCTCCATGCACTGTGCGTTCTACCATTGGCGACCGCATCTTTCTAGTGACTGCTGCATCGGTCTGGAACTGGAACAGTTTGCCGGAGTCAGTCCGGTCATCGCCGTCGTTGCAAGTTTCCCGCAGCAGACTGAAAGCCGAACTTTTTGCCCGGTCTTACAGCTGTGACTAAGAACGTCTCATTGCACTGACTACTATTACGTGACTTTACTGTTTAGGCTTATTGTTACATGTCCTTGTAGTCTTAGGACTTAACACCACGCTAGAGTTTATTCGTCCATCATCATCATCATCGTCATCATCACATTTTGACTGTGACCGTCGGTTGGCTGGCTGTAGATGGTTTCAAGTATTGGCACAAGGCTACTACCGATGACGACGGGCTGACCCCAATGCCTGGCCAATGGCGGGCGCCGTACAAGCGGGCACTCTCAGCGGACATCGAAATGACGGCCTATGCTCTGCTGACCTACGTGCATCGTCGTGACATCGGCGGAGCCGTGCCAATCGTCAAGTGGATTGTCTCTCAGAGGAACTCGCGCGGTGGCTGGTCCTCAACACAGGTGATGTCATGAGAATGATCAAGCAGCCGTTCTCTAGCAGGAGCATAAAATCTAGTTCATACACTGTGTCTCAAAGAAAAACATCCCGACATTTTTGACTGTAACTTAAAAATCTATTATCGGATTTTGATAATTTTTGGTACAAATATTCCTGACATAACTTGCCATGAAGTGACCATTCAGTTTTCCACCTCACCTAATGTATGCTTCTGCACTACCTAAGGAAAACAGACCAATCGCAATATGTGTTGAAATAAACAGAAAACCTGAAAAACTTCCCCTGCATTATTGATCGTAACTTAAATGAAAATTAGCATATTTGAATAATTTTAGCAGAAATATTTCGGACACAACTGGCTATTAAATAAATGTTTTAGTTTTCATCTCATCTAACGTCTGTTTTCGCACTACCTGGGGAAAAAAGACCAAGCATAATACGCGTTAAAATGGATGAAAAAACATCGATAAATTCCATTTATTCTAATCTGTGAGCCCCAACAGCCGGTCTATTACAAGGTTTGACTGTCGTGCAGCAGTGTGTCTACCAGATAAAGTTTAGGAATGTTTGTGAAGTCAAGAAGCGACTGGTACAGCCTGGATTGGTCTGGAGCAGAACTTTATCAATACTGCTGTCAATGAATGGAGAAAACGTCTCCTTGCCTGTGTTCGCATAGTAGGCCAACACTTTAAGCAATTTTACTACAGGCAGTTGAAAAATGGACAACTGGATGAAATGTTAGCCAAAGTGTCAGAAATGTGAACAAAATGTGTTTTTACGCGTTATGTTAATTAAGCAATCATATCGCATTGGATAAAAAAGTGATATTTCGCTGGTTGTGTTTTCCCCAGGTAGTGCAGAAACAAACGTTTTATGAGGTGGGAAACTGAATTGTCATTTGATGGCAAGTTGTGTCGGAAATTTTCTTGCCGAAAGTTACCAAAATCTACGGTCGAAAATGTTGGAGATGTTTTTTGAGACACAGTGTAGTTTACAGAAACTTTCTTTCACTTTTCAGTTGCGGCCGTCATAGTAATCCGCATTATAGGCCCTTCCCGTTTGTCCGTCCGTTTCGTTCGTTTTTCCGTCCGTCTGTCCCAAACGGGCCACTAACACGGAACCAAAAAGTTTTGAAAACCCAATTTGATGTAAAGGTTTTACAGGGCATGAGTATGAGTGGGCTAATTAACTGATAGAGTTGGAGTTACGCCTTGCAGCGTATAGGCCTATCTAGAGGAAGGATCGTACGTTGTATGGATGTCAGTACTACACCTAACATCTAAGCGAGTTACGGTAAAACACCAAATCAAGCAAACGGGCAGAAAGAATGGACAAACAACGGAGTGCAATACTTTCTTATGCTTTGCTATTTTTAGACTTTTTGCTGAATTTTACATACTTTAGATTAAGCCTAGTAATAAAGGTCGGTGACAGTGAGTATATTGTGCCTACTTTTGAAAACTTGACTTCAGAAAGTCATATCCAGAGACATCATCATTCGAACGTCAGACGTGGTATGTGAAACTACTTTGCTCTTTCAACTGTAAAGGCGCATACAGAACGACGTAACTGAACTGAATTGACATGGTTTAGTTTTTGACGAAATGACCAATGGGCAAGCAGTAATGCATTACAGTAGGTACGCTTTAACTGCATCTGTGGTCTACGTGACTATGCTTACGTACGCGTCAACCAATGGTCAGTGAGCTCGCTCTGCTTGCTTATTGGTCAGTTCGTCAAAAAACTAAACCGTGCTACTTCAGTTCAGTTACGTCGCTGTGTAGGCGCCTTTAAACACTTTGATTTTAACCTGTCACCTGTTACATAGGCGACTAATCAACTACGATTGCTTGATTGAATGAACGTGCACAGGACACGGTGGTCGCTCTGCACGCGTTGGCCGAGTATGCCGCTCTGACGTCAGGCAACGGTGACCGACAGAATCTGACGATAACGGTGGAGGCCGACACATTGACGCACAGCTTTAGCATTACGGCTGACAACGCGTTCGTCCTTCAGTCCGTTCAGGCAGGATTATTTAATTTATTCGTATTTTGCGTATATATTTTATATCCACATCGTACGCGAAGTAAAGAAAAAAAGAAAAAAAACACATACAAGTAAGCAAAATAAAAATGCAAGGTTATAGAAAATAAAAAGTAGGAAATATAATCGTGGTTATAATTATTGTCAGTACCTCATGTTACATAAGCCTATTTTCTAGTGATGTCAATTTTTTTGAGCGCAGAAAGTAAGAGCGTTAACGTTGTTTTTAATCTATCGTATGCACGAAAAAGAGAGAATCGACCTATCGCTTATAGCCATGACACGTATTTGCTGTACAGACGACTTGTACCACGCCTTTGTTCCTTGGAATTTGACGTTTCGTGCCACGGCACAAAAGCTGGGGGCTGGGCGCGCGGCTTGTTATTGTATTTGCTGCCTAGACGTTACTAGTAAAATCATAGCCGAGCTTACGAACACATTTTAAGCATACATGTACATTTTTTGGCAAAAAATTTAGTTTTTCTGACATTAGCTGTGTCTTTTTTTCATTCTACTATCATCTGAGTGATTTTCTAAGTAAATGACCTTGAACGACCTCGAACCCCCCCCCCCCAAAAAAAGGGGTTTTTAGTAAATTTTTCGCAATTTTTGGATGCAGCGCACATTTCAACACTGAATTGTGACGAAATGGCTGGAGATAGACCAAGACAACCTGCGTATGACATTTTTAGCATAGAACGTACATTTTTAAGAATTCAAGGAGTCTTTCACACGGAGGCCTCGAATTTAAGTACGCTTTCAAGACGCATTAATATCTTATTGCTGTTCACTGATTGCCGAGGTGGCAGGACCGTTGCTGTCGCGCGTTAAGTGAGCTTTGCTCAAGTTACTTGTCTAACGACTAAGTAGCCAATAACAAGCCGCTGCACCTAGCCTTAGCTCCCGCGCCGTAGTACGAAACGTCAAATTCCAAGGAACAAAGGCGTGGTACAAATCGTCTGCTACCCTATACAAATATGCAAAATGATGCTATATTGACTACGCAGATTCCGTCGTCGGCCAGCACGTTGTCACTGCGAGCGACTGGCAGTGGTATTGGACTTGTACAGGTACGAACAAGTTTGCTGCTTTGTTGATCATTGCTTAATCAGTACAACATGATGACTTAAGCGCATGTCTTAAAGCTTACTTTTTTCTACATAATGCTAATTAGTTAGTATAAGATAATTTTTCGTTGGCAGTCTTTTTACTTTGGATTACAAGTGAACAGAACTTTTTTCTTTAGGCTCATTGTTGTAACGTTTGTACTTTCTACCACAGTTGCGCTTTTACGTTTTTTTTAGGTTATCAACTTTTTCACATAACTAGTAATTGTTTTTAGTCATGGTTTTCCTCAAATCTAAGACAGAATACTATAGGCGGAATTTAAGCGTGATGTGTGAGATCTGATACTATAATGATCTTGATATGTACTGAAATTGTAATATGCTCAATCGCATCTGCAGAGTACGTACACAGTTGAAAACGTTGCGGTATATGCTTCCCGCAACTTGCGCAACGCTGCGCAGTAAGTTTGGCAGATTTATGTTCGGTACCACAGTGCCGTCGAAATGATTTAGTCCATTGGTTGTTAGCTGAACGTGAAGTACAACTACTACGGCACGTCATGGAGCGCACGGCGCCCGGTGACTCGTCGCAACAACATACAGTTGAGTGTTGACCGTAACCAGGACGACGACACGCACGTCACTGTCCGCTTGTGCGCAAAGTACGTTGTCACACACTGTGTAAAAACTATATCTATGTATGTCCAGTGTCGACATATTGTGCGGTCATCTGCCTGACTTTTGACCTTTTTGAACGAAACTTGGCACACGGATTATTCCTGCCCTGGGAAACGTTCACGCGCACCGAGTTTGGTTCTTTTCTGCTTTTTTGTTTTTGAGTTAGGAGGCCGTACGGAACGGACAGACGGATAGACAGACAGACAGACGGGCAAGATGCGTATTGCGGCCTGTTATAACACCAAAGTCGGCTGCTGCCAAATTACAGCTTATTACAAAATTATTTAAAGTAGCAGAAATACGTGTCAGTAGCCGTAAAATAACAACTTTTAGGGGGTGCCCCTCTTTGACACACGTGCGCAGGCCTCATTGAACTCAGGGGTCAGAACTTGAACTGCTATAATCTACGTTTAATGGTGAAAAAATTCATATGCAGGTTGTCTTGATCCATCTCTAGCCATTTCGGCGCAATTCACTTTTAAAATATGTATCGCAGCCCAAAATCGCGAAAAATTCACTAAAACCCATTATTTTGCAGTTTCAAGGTCATTTAAGGTTATCGATGTTGACAGCCCTAAAAAGCTCATCACCAGTGCTTGTTATGATAAACAGCATGTCTTTGCCTATCTGCAATCGCTTTTACGTTACATCAGTTGATAGCGGTGAAGTGAGAATTTTTTTAGGGGTTCCTTTTTTTCACGTTCTCGTTTGAGGGAAACCCCTTCACCCATGGGCACGAAATTTAGTCTTAAAAACTAGTTCTTGGGGCAGCCAACAGTAAAGATTTCTTGATTCTATCTTGCACTGTTTTGATAGGGCTCAAGGGTGTGACAGACAGACAGACGGACGCCCTGGCCATTGCTGAGACGCGCGAAGCAGGCCTTTTAGTTGATTTATGCGAGTAGCGCTACAGGAACACATGACATTGTTGTTGTTTGTCGACTGTGATGCAGAATATTACGCAATCTGCGAGTCAGTTCATAGTCTTTGCTGTGATGCATGCAGGTATTTAGGGTCAGACGTGAGCGGAATGGTGATCGTGGAGATTCATCTGCTGACTGGACACGTGGCAAATGACGTCGACGGGCTGCAAAAACAGTCGTCACTCGTCAAGCGAGTCGAGAGCGATCAGTCGAAAATTGTCTTGTATCTGGACGAAGTGAGTGAGAACAGCTTCATGTGTCTACCATCGTGTTTCAGAATGGAAATATTGTGGTGTCTTATGCGATAACTTTGTCCCACTTTAGCTGAAATACCTAAACAATGTTTCGACGTTAGTTAGCAACGTCAGCTTTATTTTGCAGTATAACCAATGTGCTGTGATGTGCATATTTCCACTGGAAAAGTTTAGCATAATAGCGCAACAAAATTAGTTATTTCAGTCAAAACATTAATCTTCATTAAATAACATACGTTTGACACGTCGGTGAAAAAAAAATAACTGATGTACTGTGAGATATGCGATATCTATATTCAAACTACCAATGCGATATTATAATCTTACGTAGCCTATTAAAGCTGTTTTGACACATTATCTTACGAGTAGGCTACTGTGTTGCTAACTATAGACCTCGGAGACGGTCACTGAACCGTGACTGAGGTTTTTTTTCCGGAAGCACTTGAATTTTTTAGCTCTCCAACCGAGCCTCAAAATAACATGTTGCATTTTAAAATTAGGCTAACCAGTGAGCTCATGTCAGTAAAGAATGAACTAGTCTAGACCAGAATCAACTGACATAAGTTAGAATAAACTAAGCCAAACGAAACAAAACTAAAAAAAACTAAACATGCTAGTGCTGTTTGTTGTCGTCTGCAGCTGACGGCGAATGACACTTGCTTCACGTTGACGCAGACCAAGTCGATGATCGTTGACAATGTTAAGCCGGCTTTTGTTACCACCTACCGCTACTATGTTACCGGTCGGTCGTCATTTATTGCATATGGTCAGAATAAAAATGCAGAGTGATACGGAAGTTTACACACTGTCAAGGAAATTCGAGTTATTAATTGACAACAGAAATATTGGAAGATGCTTAGTAGTGACTGGGTTAACCCGTTAGTTCTCGAATTATTACCTCTGCCAAGGAGGTTATGTTTTTGCCAGACTTTGTTTGTTTGTTTGTTTGTTTGTCTATGTGTCAGCAAGATAACTCAAAAAGTTATGGACGGATCTTTCTGAAATTCTCTGGGAATGTCGGGAATGGCAAAGACTACCAGTGATTCAATTTTTGGGGGTGATCCGGAAGGAATCCTGGATTCTGGATCACTTTGAAATTTTCGTTACCATCGCTTTCAATGGGGCATAAGGGAAACCGCTGCTAAACCGAAGATGGTGCTGCCACTTAGCGAACAACATGGCCTTGGCGGACGTGTGCGGGCTCTGACTGCTTTCTAGTTTTATTATGATTAACCATCAAAATAGTTGTTGCCAAAAGGACACACTGAGCCACAGACGGCTTTCAATGATGATTGCTGAATTTGTTTGTGTATGCAGATGATTTTGATACTCTGTTCTATCAGCCGCTTGTACTCGTCAACTCAACGTGGTGCGATCGCTGTCCAACATGCTGCCGTAAGTCTATCTTTTTTCCATTGCGTAATTCGTAGTCGGCCTATATTTTGCGATGGCTACAGCTATGGTTATTGACTGTAGTCGGTAGATAAGTGTGAAGATCTAAAAGGGGTTCATTTGTTGTTATGATTTGATAGTCTATAAGTGGTGATGACGGTTGTTGTTACAGAATGTATTCCGCCGGGCTTCTACCAGTGCCCGGGTGAGAACGGAACATGTCTCATCTTCACTCAGAAGTGTGACGGCATCAACGATTGTCCAGATGCGTCGGATGAGATGTACTGTAGCGCCGGTCAGTAGCAATCACTCACCGTACATGTATTCATTGTTTGAATCATCCATTATCTTCTGCTTTATTATTGCGTTTGCTTATGTTATTACTAGGCCGCATTACCGGTTGTGCACGTCTGTCCGTTCGTCTCTTTCCCTGTCCGCACGTACCCGGTAACTTCGATGCGTGTTGTAGGCAACTACTTACTCGATAACAGAAAAGCGTAATTGGTGTTGTTTAAATACTGTTAGTTTAGCTTGTTTTGTAATATTTTTTGCATACAGCAAGCGCCCTGACACTGTAGAAGTTTTGCTTAATTAAAAAAACGTAAAGTCTTTCCCGAGCCTTACGGCCCATAAGGCGGCACTGATCTCCGTTTCCTAAGGCCCTCAGCCAGATACCAGTTTTTATACAATACAATACAATACAATGGAAAATTTGCACTCAAAAACTGACAAACACACTGTCAGTTTAATCTAGCACATGAACTAAAAAGAACTGAAATGTTTAAAAGAAAAATGAAATGAGAGATACTGAGAATAGAAATAGTCCTAAATGTAAAACTGACAAAAATTCGAAAAATGAATGAAGTAAAGACAACTAAAATAAGAA
>Ga0209367_1007710_pt1 | contig 14794 bp, 8 predicted proteins | sample WorMetLIZISLAND2_FD_187412 | JGI IMG/M metagenome (GOLD analysis project Ga0209367, IMG submission 187412) | Marine gutless worms symbiont microbial communities from Max Planck institute for Marine Microbiology, Germany - Olavius geniculatus... ... | reverse complement strand
CAGCAATTTGTGCGGGGACGAATGGGGATGGGGACAGGTTTTTAATGTGCGGGGATGGGGATGGGGATGGAAGCAGTTTGTGCGGGGATGGATGGGGATAAATTGTCGTCCCCGCGCAGCTCTCTAATTTATGCTGAACACAATTATTGCTCACCGGAGAGCATTAACACCAGTGGCAAGCTCAACAAGAAAGCCCAGCCGTCGCTAGAGAAGACGCACTACAGCTTATACAGTTCGGAGTTCCTGTTGCAGTCATGACCTTCAAGGTCATCCAAGGTCGATGATTTTCATCTCATCTGTAAAGGCACATGTGATGTCTTGTCCCTATCTCTCACCATTTTCGAGATACGGCCAGCTACAGCTTGAACCTTTCCATTGAAAATTGCCTCCAAACCGCTGTTGATGGAGACATGGTTACTATCGACAGCTTATAGGAAGTCGCCCGCGCTCTATCCAATGGTACCATCACTGACCCTCTACGACTTACCATTTAGCCACAATAACATACGACTGGCATAGCATAGTGCATTATGACCCTTCCAGGCCATCCAAGGTGAATGATTTTCATGTCGTCTGGAAGCCAATATGCGACTTCCTATTAATGATAAATAACAACCTATAGCCCTATCTCGCACTGTTTAGCCACAATACATCCGTTACAGATGACGATGATGGACGAACAACGATGCCAGGAAGACGCCTACAGTATTGCTGCGTTGGTCTTGAATGGGCGGCTTGGTTTTGGTGTCAAATAGCCGTAACTGATTTGCAGATTCTGTTATAAGTTGCAATTCAATTAAACTTAGTTCTAGTAAGGAAAAAAGTAAACCCTACTGATTTTACCATTGAAGCAGCATTATTCAAAACAATTAACTACACACTGAAAACAGCTAACTCTTCTGTGGTATACTCAGACAAAAATGATCACATGCAGCATAATTAAGGTTTGCTTTTCATATCTGCTCCGAAAGAAAACGACGTTACAAACCAACATAAATACATCATGCAAATCAAAACAGTATTATAACATGACTGTTGGAATATACCGACAGAGAGCATTCTACAAGAACAATGACAATACAGCATTTTGATCAGGTCCAGTGGTCAAAAATACAGTCACCGGAGACTGCAGTCATGCAGTTATTTGAACTCTGAAGGCGTTGTTAAAGCAGAAAGTTTACAGACTGGATGTCCTTCCTTAGCTCTAACCAAACGTGTTGGACGCAACATATGTTTCAGTAAATTTCTGTAACTCAACATGGTTACTCAGGTCAAAATGTCTTCTTATCCCTTCATCTCATCAGACTGCATCCAACCATAACTTCACTACAACTACATAATCAGTGCTGGGATAGCAAAAACCTCCACTACCTGCCGAGCACAACAGTCTCAATGCACCAGTTGCATTATGATCGTTCTAGGATTCAGGAACCCTAGATCTGAATCTTGAAGCATACCTCCACCAAAATCTGACTGGCCGATCCTTGGGTCCTCTGCCTTCCACAAATTCCATCAAAATCCACTCAAAACTTAAGGGTTATTCAGCCACCAGACATTCAAACAAAATGGAAGACCCTATCACGTAAAGTTCTGCCTTCTTTGACGAGGATAATAATACTTATCAATGAACTGCACAATAGTAAGTGATGCTAGGGACGTTTTTTGCACCATCAATTATGCTAATTTCTATAACTGAATTAACCACATACAATCATACTGCAGTGATAAAGCAACATGAATCAACAACTGATTTGTTGACTCCTACAGTTGCAGACCTCAACTTCATCCGTAAGAAGAAATGGACAGGTTAAGAAAATTTCCTACACTTGATCCCCCATTAAATTGCCAAAACAATCACCAAATTTCGTCGCAAAATATTATTTATTAGAAGAGTTATTAATTATGGAATATTGATATAACAATCTAACAAAACATCTGCGTTACCAATATGGCGTTACATACTGCAGTCGATCGATCGAAAGTGACGTTTGTTGACCAAATCAATGTAAAGAATAAAGTAAGGAATAACAAAATGGTATTTTCTACGGACAGTCGTGTTTCGTGTTGTAATTAAACTGCTGTAACAACAGAAAGGGTGCTGCAAAGTTTATCGCATACAGTTTGACAGTTAGTCCTAAATGTCCACGCGGTCGCTTAATACCAGACACTTCACGTTTTGAAGTGACCTCATAAAAGCCGCTGTAACTATTGTTTGCGTTGGCAGATTTGACTGAAATTAGGCATTTTGATTGCCAATAGATGATACATTGTGAGCAATGAATTTTGTCAGAATCAGATGTTGTTTGTTGCAGTTACACAAATGTGCAAACTACAGAGGAGTTTACTTATGTGAGCCATACTGGTAAAAAAGATATTTGGTTATCGATAATCAACAATTAATAACTTTGCTAATAAATAACGTTTTTCAACAAAATTTAGTGATTGCTTCAGCAACTTATTAGAAATTAAGTATACAAAATTTTGTTCAGATTCATTTAGATTTGACATTTTTATTGTACAATGTCTAGGGGGTTACTTTTTTTCCGGACATAGTGTAGACTACACGGTCTACACCTCATCACTAATAATGTCATCGGACTAACCGGTAAACTGAACAGCTGTAACTGTACATGCTGTTCATTGCATATGGCTGCAAACAGAGTCCAAATGCAGACAAGATACCTGCATTTGCAGCTTGCCCTTAACACAATGTGCATTACTATTAAATTCTCAAATGCTTAAATCAACATTTTCCAACACTGTCTAGCGCTTAATGTCGAAATCAGTGTATTTTGCAGCAGATGATTTTTGAGCTAGTGTGTCAGTTATATTCTTGAATATGTTAGGCCCACTGGAAATGAGATTATCAAGAGCCTGCTTAACATTCGGGTTGTCCAAATTGATAGAAGCATTTATCATATTGGCCAGAGATGGGTTAGAAGCAGCTGGCAATTCATCTTTCCGCGGTGCAACAGTGGTTTGTTGCTTCACTTCTGGCTGGGCGAACTGAGACTGCTGTCTTTCATCGATGTCCATAACTCTACCACCACTTGCTGAACTTGAAGTTGAAACAGCTGCTGCTCTTAGATCCTGATCACTAACCCCATCTGACAAATTTGTTGCACACACACACAGAACACTCAGATATGTGACATAATTGGCAAAGTAATATGCAGTCAAGACATTAGCCTACATCGATTAAAATTTTTTACAATAGTAATTTTTGAAACCCAAAAGCAACAACTTTTATGTGATTCGAAATGACATATGATAAACTACTGTTTTCCCATAAAGTCCACTAGTAATACCTATAGTACACTGTAGAACTAATATGCACTCAAAGACTGTCAAAACTGGCAGCGTGACGACTGACGAGGACACGTGCTTTTGTACTGGTGGCTCTGCTTGCAGCAGTGCGAGCACAACACATTGTTTGATTATATCTCTAAACCGCTAAAACCGCTAACTTATCGGCAGTGATGGTGTGGAACTTTAGCAGTCCGGGATCGTTCATTGGTTGCAGTCTGAGGTAACCCAGTTATGACATCGTTTGATAGGGCGCTGGTAAGTTCCTATACACTGTCAAAGGTAAAAAGGTAAAGGTCGTCAATTTGTATAGCATATATTATGTCACTAACCAGAGCTGACTGCTGCACGGCCACCGTGTGCAGCCTGCAGCCACAGGCTGGCGCAGCGGCCGGCTAGGCAACCCCAGTTAGCTGCACCAAGGTCCCCACCTTCCGTAACCCATGTAAATGAGTTACTACTCATTTCACCATCCCACAGAGGGTAGAAGGCTGAGTCGACCTAGCTGGCAGGCTTCGCACCGAGATGGTTTACCTGCCCATTGCAGTACTAACCGGGTACGGAGTAGAGTAACTTCGTTTCAGCCAAAACGAGTTACCAACTACACCACGCCACCAACCCAATAGTAACAACTAACCAATGCCACTAACTGTTGGCTACAATTCGCAATACAAGTATTAAGAGTGCAGTCACTACACCCATTTGGAAGAATGTGAGGTCATATGGGATCCGAATTAGTACCACAACTGTATTTGCTTCTAAAGACAATTTTACAGTAGGACATACTGCTTAGCCACAATACATATGTTACAGACAGACAAAAAGATTACAGACAGACACAGCATTGTGCCATAAGCATGACCGTTGCTAAGGTCGATTTCTAAGTAAAAGCACAACGTTTATACACACACATCATTATTCACCGTAATACGGTAGACAAGAAATGAACAGCAAATAAATAATAAAACTTAACTAAAAACTTAACTGACTTAAAGATGTAATATAATGTCCATCAGTACTCAAAATGCAGCAAGACAGCACAGAAAACATAAAAAGTTATTACTTTGGCTGAATTGAAGTCTAGAAATTGCATCAGCTACAGGCAAACAATTGAACATATTCATACATTCAGCAATAACATCATCAGACCTAGTCTGAAATATTTTGCTGAAACAACTCTTAATTACATACTGCAAAGACTTAGTCACTGTTTTGTTAACAGGACAAGCTTCACAGCCATAATATAACGCCGACAGACATTTCGCTTTAAACAGCTGTACAATGACGTCGAGTGAAGTAACACGGCCAACACGACCAAAAAGTGCATTAAAAGCCCGAAAAGTAGATTTTTTAGAGTTGCTAAAGGAGCAAGTGAGCAAGTGAATACAGCCAACCAGGACGTTGTGCTGAGCTGCCGACAGCTGAAGGGTCCAACTGACGCCGACGTTCGACCAGGTACTCAATAACCAATGACAGCTCGGCTGCAGTAAGGTGTCGGCGGTCAGCCAGCATATTCAGCAGGTACTGTATGCGTGAACCGGGCTGTAGGAAATCTTTCCCATTGCTGGGAGGAGACAGACCCGCTAAACGGCTGGCACCTGCACCGAGCCCTTCCGTTCGCTCACGTCGATCCAACATGTATTTGTCAAAGCTTCGAGTGATGAGTGTAACAGCATCATCGACCGGCATGTTACGGTGCTCTGTATACAACATATACATATAAATTACATCCACTCATTGTTCTGCTGCAAATATTCTTCAAAATCGCTCTCAAATACTAGTTCAAATTTTTAACCTTGCATGCCATACCGTTTTGAACCAAACGTGACAAAAGATGTATGCGTAGCTAACACAAGAGTCACAGACAAAGAGTAGTGCCAGACAAGTGAAGCTTTACGTATATCGAGCAATTGGATCATTTTGGAAACGATTACAGATTAGTGCTGATCACTAGGGCCCACAGTTTTCTGCGGAAAATTTTGCCAAATTCCACAGGCCAGTTCATCCAAATTCCGTGGCTCGCCGCGGCCTTATGTCTGTGAGTAAGCTGAGCTCTATTCTGTTGAAAAAAACTTTAGCCATTGAAGGCTGGCGTTGTGGTCATTTATGCTGGACTGCGGGTCAAAGAAAATTATCATTTTTTCATTTTAAAAGTGCAGTCTGTCAAGTCGCATTGTGTTTATCTATGATTGTGACATATTGCAATGGCTATATAGTAGGGCCAACAAATTAAGGCAGTTCAGATTTTTCCATGATATATTTAGTCTGTTTAATTACGCTAAGAAGCTAACTAACTGGCAGAAGGGCATTCTCTTTTGCTGGCCCGTCAGCTTGGAATAGTCTTCCGACGTACCTGAATGATCACACACTCAATCTGGACTCTTTCAAACGTTTCCTTAAATCATTTTTGTTTCAGATGTACTGATAACGCATTCAGCGCACTACAGATCTCTTCGAAATGATAGTGTGCTATATAAATGTTCACTTATTATTATCATCATTATTATTATTAACTATCATACTAATCATTGGTCATTTCTCAACTTTTGCAAAATTCCGCGAAAATATCAAAATTCCGTGGCCGGCGGAAAACTGTGGGCGCTACTGATCACGGCAGTAAAGGGAGGTGGTTATGTGTGACACTCAGATGCTGCAACTATTGACCGCACTTCACTGCAATGATCGACAGGGTTCCCACTGCGGCCATCAAATAAAATTCTAAGACTTTTCAAAAACTGTCAAGGTTGCCAACATGAATTTTCAAGGACTTAATGTTGACATTAGCATTCAACACTTAATGAATTGTGGCTATGACAACTTCAGAATGACAGGCGAGCATAGCAAGCAAAAAACAAATTCGTTAAGAAAATGTGAAATTAGACCGGATAGTGCAAATATGCCTAATGTTTATAGTTTCATTAATCTTTTCCGGTTTACCCTGACTTATCCCCGAATAAATTCCAGGACTTTCAAGAACCTAGAAACTCAAATTCAAAAACTTTCAAGGACTTGTGGGAACCCTGGATCGAGTCTAATCATTTCCGAAACTGCCTGACTGGTTGATGCTATACGAAACAAATGCTTTCCACTTTTATCCATTACTACTACAATACATAATGGGTGAGGTCAAGTTTTGCTAAAACATCAGTCTTTGGTCTAAGACGAAAGTCTTAAACCCACTACGTCTGCTAATAATTTGCTAAAAATTTGGTGTCGAATTTGGCCTTGGACCACACTGTCTCAGACAAAAGTCTGAGCAAAACTTTACCTCACCCAATCTATATGTAGCACTACAGTCCTGCACATAATACAGTTTATGCATAAAAATTCAATTCTTGTCGACTTAACACTGTTTGCTACAATAATACTGATATAAAATGCTAGTTTAAAGACTAAGTTTACACTCACTCTGTCAGATGACATTCCGTGAAGAAAAACCATTTTAAACATAAAATTAAACAAACACTGAGAAAATATAGCGAGCCATATTTATTCAACTTCCAAAATATTAACAAATCAAGTAGAACATGGTCGCCGTGTTCGATATCTTGCCATAATTGCAACGCACGACAACTAACGCCACATCCGTAGTACATTTAATACATGATGAAGCCACTTCCTGATTGTATTCAAGGGAATCAAAATGCATAGTTTGAATGTAGTGTCCGATATATTAGCATTAACAGAATGATGTTGTGTAAATTTGACCGTAAGCAATTTATTTCAATTACGTGGGACTGCATCTGGGAGTAAAAGTCAATATTCACTATTACGTTGCCCACAGTTGCTGTCCATCGATTTGCCTGTGGTAGTTCCAGTAACATTAGCCAAAATATTCTGCCCATATATTTAGCTCAATGCTCAACTCTCAATCAAAGAAACTGACATAGCGAAAAATAAAACAGGGAATATATTTTGCAATTTCTTGTACCGTACAAGATTTCTTTCACGGTCCAATGGCAGCATTGTAAGCACCACACACGTTATCAGTCAAAATGCCAATTTTTTGTGCTCGGGTCCTATTGTATCGAAACCCTAACTGATTTTCAAACCTCATAAAGACAGCATACTAATATTTTCATTGTTTTGCTTAAATGATGATGTTTTCCAGAAATACTATAATGCCAGCACCCCCCTCAAAGCAAGCTGTTTGTAATTGTTAAACCTGAACTGTTGTCTTTCCCGCGACACACAAAACAGTGACAAAAACACTCAAGAATGCACAGTAAACGATATAATACTTATGCTCAATATAATAGGGGCACTAAAACTGCACAATTCGTATACAAGAACAGAATCATATGCAAAAACATCGATCACCAGCCCAACTTTATTAGTTCAATGTTCTCTTCAGCTAACGGCAAGTCTAAAAGCTGTGTCCAGATCAGTCGAAATGTAGCCGCAAAGCAATGGTTAAATGTCCATAGAATTACATCATCATTAGCGTCATCAACACAGTTATTATAAATCATCAACTAATTTAATGAGTACTTTTAGAATATGCGAAATGAGTTATGACACAAAAATTTCCCCTTCCCATGAGGACTGGTATTACCCGTGAGTCACACGAGTGTCCCTGCATGGGCACCGTCTCATTCCGTCCAGCGACTAGCAGAGTGCACAAGGCCTTTAACATCTGTACTCAACAGCTTTCAGCAATGCCATATAAAACTGTATAATATGCCTACAATCATTTACGGTTTTTGTCCAATTGGCCCATTTTCCAGGTTATTCCAGATCGGGTCAGTCCCCAAAACCAAGAGGTGGAAACTGTAGTGGCCATCCGATCCGACATTCATCCGACTCTGTCAAAGCACTGATGGCCTGTTTATAAACCTATGATGTGTATCAACAAGAAATTTGAGCTAATGCTCACGAGACGCACGAAAGCCTATAGCAGTTCCGGTTCAGTAGTTTAGCTGAAAATTGGGCTGTTCACACTAAGTTAATATACAAATACCAAATTCTCTATCTGGACCGCATAAAGATAGTTCTGTGGCGCCACCTTGTGAATGATATAGACTTGTGGCTCAGCCTGAAATCGCCAAAAAATCCATAAAACCCCTATTTTGCCGTTAAAGGTCATTGAATTTGGCGCCAATCAAGAGCCAGTGTACGACTTCCTATTAGTGATTAACAGTAACCTAGGCCCTATCTCACACCATTACTGAGATACAGCGACTTACTGGCCAAAAATTGCAAACTTTGCCCACCCCCTTCTCATTTATCACCCTCGTTCGGGGTGACCCTCTTCAAATTTATGGAAAAGCTTAACGGTTCCTGAAACTACAGTCTTCCAGGCAGCCGATGATGAAGATTTGGTGATCCTATATTGCACTGCTTTTGACTGATCCACCCGTGTGACAGGCAGACGAACAGACGGATGGACAGACAGAATTGCGATGGCTAAGACGCGCTAAAAGCAGTAGCTGCTTTCACGCGTAAAAAATGCAAAATGCCATTAAGGTAAGATTTATGTGGATTTACACCACTAATTAACATAACTGCACAATACACGATTTATTCAACAACTGCACTTCAAAACGTACATTAAACAAGATGGCCTAAAAAATCAAAAAAATAGTTTAAAGGTAATTTAATTTTAGATGTTCACAACACAGATAAACAATTTACACATCAGAGCACATTACACTATATCCCATATGCATGCTTTAATGCAGTCTCTCAAATGACACACAGTTTGCATCTGTAACATAACCTATAACCTAGCAATTAACAGACTTCTTTCATTGTAATATTTCTAACACCGAATAATCTTTGGTCTTTAGCCATAATACATCCGTAACAGATGGACAGACAGACAGACGACAACTTGTACCATAAGGTCTACCATTACATAAGTACAGTTGGCTAAAAACACAGAAGAATGATATAAATTACCAAAGACATGCCTTTCAGACAGACTGGGCAGTGCTTATAAAAAAATATAATGAATTCTACCTTGGTCCGTAATAATGTGGAAATCGGAAATACTATGCTTTACACATTAAAGCACGTTCCATGTTAGAAAGACCGTACATATGATTAATGCAACATATTAAATAAATAAATAAAAAATACAACACACAGAGTGGCAGATAGAAAAAGTGGAGCATAATTCTTTATGCAGACGGAGCAATCAGAGTTTTGGTGAAAACTATTTGCCATAACCAATGCAAAACGAATGGCCGTGCAAAACATTTGTTCAGTGACGGAGGCCGATCATTTCCAAAACTGGTCGACTGCTCAACTTACACAAAGCACATACACTCTACTTCTGTATGTGTCACTTGGTAAATGCTATAGCTCTTCATAGGAAACCCATCTCAGAGCTACAGACCATCACCTGCCATATGAGATCACAGTGTTACCTGCCACCCAACACAGGTGAATGCTCCCTGCCTTAACTCCAACCAGATAAACCGGTATTCGATTTACCTATGCCAGACGAATGGAAGGCTGATTTGACCTAGGCAGCTGGTTATATACCGAGATGGTTTACCTGGCCGCAGGCAGTCACCCATCCAAGTACTAACCCAGCCCGGCGTACAGTAACTTCATTGATCGAATGAAACGCATTACCGCTATGCCAGCCCACCACTGGCAAACACAATACACATCAATTGCAGACAACAAGAAAACAGAATGTTGACCTAGTTTTACCTTGAGCCATGCCATAGAGAATGTTGACGGTGATAGATCGATGAACCTCGTTCTGTTCGGTGACAACGACCGCAAACAGCATCCGATGTCTGGTTGCATCTTCAATCGCCAGCATCACCTCGCCCTCTGTTACTATGTTCAGCTCCGTCACTATTCCGGCCGCCATCAGACGTTTCTGTACGCCCTCTGCATACGTCCTGTCAGTCAAACCACAAGCAAACATCCCACAAACTCAATAATACTATGAAAAAAACTCCTCTCGACAACCTCGTTGCAATCAATAGCCCCCAACAAAGTCACAGCAATAATACGTAAAGTCCTTCTGAGCCTAAGGCCCACTGGGTGGCATTAATCCCCATTTCCTTAGCCCTCAGCCAGACACCAGTTTACACTCCGAGACCATGAATATGGGACTAGTGCATTGCAGTGTGCCTGTTTATGTCTCAGCTTCCGTTGGTACTCATTGCACCTACCCACGAAGGGATGACCAGGCTGAGTTGACCTGGGTGGCTGGTTATATACAGGGACGGTTTACCCACCTGCTGACGGTCACCCATCCAAGTACTAACTGGGCTCGGCATTCATTAACTTTGTTGATGCGACAAACAATGTTACGAATTAAGCCAAACCACAATCACTGCAATGCAGCAGCAAAAATTATATGCCTGCAAAAAATGCCACTGTTAACTATTGTGAAAAGTTAAAAGCAGCAACAGACGAAATATTTGTGAGCAAAATATCTCAAGACAATCAAATTTTCAAACAAATTACTAATTAGTATTAACTTCAATCTTAGACTGAACAAGTCATGTAAGGTCATACTGACGCACATACCATTTTAATTCACTACATTGGCAGTTCCGTAAACATTCTAAGAGCCAAGTCTACTTAAGACTAAGTTTATGAGCTCAACTAAGACTTTGGTTGCACCCAATCTCAAATAATATACAGATATCTTTCAGCACAGTTTCATGCATATACCACAAAAATATATTCAATCAAAGTGTAATCAAAAGCACTGCACTTTAGCTGTGTTTTTGATAACCTAACGAGTTTGGTTAGTTAGGGAGGCCCATATATATGTACAGAATGGGCCAAAAAAACCAGACCTGTTTGAGCATTGATAACTCAGCGATGGTTAGTGGTAGAAAAACAAGTGTCAAGTGTCAAATGTAAATTTATATAGTGCATTGTCGTCAAAACCTCTAATGCGCTGAAGTGAAACGTCAAAAGTTTCAGAATGTTGTAAAGAATAAAAGACAAATTTGCATAATGAAGCATTTAAATATTCTTTGCCTAATTTGCATAAATATTTGTCACTTCTGAAATTCTGCCAAATTTGACTGTAACACATGGATTAACACGGATATTTGAGCCTTTACAACTTAGCGATGTTTACTGATAGAAAGGATGTAATATGCCAGCAGTTTCGAAATTGTGCACAGAAGAAGTGTACAACTTGCATGTGTCAGCATTTAAATATTCTTTGCCTCATTCACACAAATCTGCCCCACCCCTAAAATCATGCTAAATTGGCAGTAACACATAAATTTAAGTTGGTTTTCATTTAGCATACAGTGAAATATCAACAATCATTAACACATACGTTGAGTTCAGATGACATTCGACATAGGCAGTTGCCCAGCTTTAGCATTCATAACCGTCATCAGTCGCTGGAGTCGATGTGTTCAGGATCAGCCGAGCCCAGCATTCAATTAGCACACGCTTCAGCTGGTCAGTTACTGAAATTTTGTGACCATGCTATCTGTTGCAATGCCCCCACACTGATTAATTCACAGAATTTAAATCTAGACTTTTTTGGCAGTGAGTTTTTGAGTTCAATGAACTCGGGCACATGGGAACAGGCAAATGCCTAATTTCAGGGGTAATGAAGATTTATGCATATTGGGCAAATAATATTTAAATGATTTGCTATGCAACTTCGGCCCTTTTTGTCTACAACATTCTAAAACTTTTGACAAATCACACGCCTTTCTACAGGTAACTGTCGCTGAGTTATCAATGCTCAAACAGGTCCAGGTTTTTTTGGCCCACCCTATATATTAAAAATACACTATTAACAATAGTTTTAATAGTATAAGCTAACAGTTTCAATTTTTGCTGGCAGCATGGCAGATTAAAAATTCCAAAAAATTTTGTTTTGCTGTATTGAAGCAATATAGCAATATACATGTATTTGTTTTTTTTTGTGCTCCAGCAAAGAGTATCTAATTTGACCACTAACGCGTTAGAAGTAGACCATAAAGAACACAGCTTTTATCAACACAATCTTGTAGTTCAAGCGAACAGTGCTAACCTCTGGTTGGCATTCAGGACCAGAATCCTGCAGTCGACGGCCGGTGCGGGTGGAACAGCAGGGGCCGGTGCAGTGGGTGGTCCAAGTGGATGTCTGTGCGGTGGATAGGGTGGAAAGTCTGGCAGAGGCTCCATCATTCCATGACGTCTGCAATGTTCACACGACTACTGACTTCATATGAGGGCCTGGGCCATCCAAAAAGTTTCCGGCCTCGATATATCAGACAACAATATTTTCCACAATCTATACATCAATGAAACATAGTACATTCTTTACCGAGTCATAGGAGTCTGTTGCAAATATGACATTGCAATTTATGACATCATAGAGCATTAAACTGAAATGATTTGGAGCGCTAGTGCAAACAGCAAAAAATCAGACTAGCTAGTTAGGTTAAATCGCCGATAGTCAACAGGCCCTCTCACAGCTCTGTGACCATGCGAACAGTGCTCATCTCCGTTTCCAAGGTCCCGAGCCGGCATTAAACTGTGCGGACCTAACACAGTCTAGTGTCATGCGGATCATTCATCGCAACGTTGGTCTGAACTGTTCTTTCTTAATTTACCAAAATGTTTGTTTATTATTATCACTATACATTCACATTTCTTTCATTTTCACAAGTAGTCTAGAGATGCATTTATGATGTGGTGGGCTATATAATAGTCACATTATTGTGAACTGTCCGCAGAGTGTGCCAGTAAAAAAATTTTAAAAATCGGTCAATAATTGGCAAATATATGGACAAAAGTAAAGTGCCACTTTTTTGTGGACCACACAGTAGAGAATGTAGAGTAGACTTACTGTGCAATAAATGAACTCTATCTTAACAGCAGGAGGCAAGCAAATAGATGCACAAAACGATACACTGGATGTGCGTTAACACAATTAGTTTGTGGTCATAAGACAATTGCTTTTCAGCTCTACACTTTTCAAACGTAGACGAAACATGTTACACAATGGTGACTAGTGACTAGTGACTAGTGCATTAATTCGTCACCAGTAACATTAATGAAGCCTGAAATATACTCAGTGACAGGGTGTCATTAGATGCTACTAAAAATACAGATAGGTTATTACATGAAATGATCCGGTGGAGGTAAGGGTCCACGTATGAAAGGTATCGGTGGGCGGAACGGCGGCAGGCCTGGCATTGGAATGCCCGGTGGTGGGAGTGGCCCAGGGAGTCGCAATGGTGGTGGCTGATAACCTGGCGGAGGTTGCCTACAAGTCACACAATAAAAACCCACAACACTCTATACAAGAAATCTGAGCTAATGCTCATGAGACGTGCAAGAGCCTACAGCAGTTCCTGTTTGCAGGTCGTCTTGGTCTATCTCCATCCATTTCATCACAATTCACTCTACTGCAGCTGAAAATCGCAAAAAAAATCACTAAAACCCCTATTTTTAGGGTTCAAAATCGTTCAAGATCACTTAGGTTAGCACTGCTGATACCACTAAAAAGCACGTGACCAGTGCTTGCTATGATAAGCAACATGTCTCTGCCTATCTGCAACCGTTTTCACGCTACATGAAAAAATAGCAAAAAAAATAACCACTGTTTAAAAGGTACACCTCGTTGATACCCTCGTGTGCAGGCGTTGTTAAATGTAGGGGGACATTGACTGCTAAAATCTACATTCCATGCTGAAAATTTTATAAGCAAGTTGCCTTGGTCTATCTCCCAAAATCACGAAAAAGTTCATTAAAACCCCCTATTTTGGGGGTTCAAAATCATTCAAGGTCATCAATGTTGACATTCCTAAGAAACTCGTCACCAGTGCTTGTTATGATAGGCAGCATGTACATGTACGTGCCTGTCTGCAACCATTTTCACGCTAGATGACTCAATAGCGGTAAAATAATATCTTTTTAGGTGGTGCCCCCTTATCACACCCTCATTCAAGAGGAACCCTGTCAGTCCCCTCACCCTGCGTGTCACAAAATACTAGAGACTCTAAGCTATCATATGGTGAAAACCAGAAGTCTCTATCTCACCTTGGCTCCAATCGGTACCAGGTCGTGACAGACAAGACGGACGGACAGACAGAATTACCATAACTAATACGCGCTATAGCTATGCTAGCTCTCAAGCATAAAAATCACCTCTTATTGCTATACAGGCATACGCTTTTTGAAATTAAAAACACTAATTTCCCAGTCCTAAACTGATTCTGAGTAATAATAAAAATAGCGATGGAAAATGCAGACAATGTGCAGCTGCCTGTAGGAGAATTTGATCATGCACACTTTGAACAAATCTAATTACATGTATTATTATTATTATTTTTTTTTTGCCCTAAGGTGTAAAGAACCAAAGGGCTAAAAACTAAGCTAAAACTACGAAAAAGAATGGAAAAGCTAGAGGTCTGGTGCATCGTCGGATAAAAAGGTTTCGCCGATCAAGATAACGTTAAAACGCTGTACAACAATAGAAAGTCGCTGCCACAAAAATGACGTTTCTCTGTGATCTCCAGACAGAGACGCAATACGACCACCCAAAGTGTTA
>Ga0209367_1007709_pt1 | contig 14799 bp, 10 predicted proteins | sample WorMetLIZISLAND2_FD_187412 | JGI IMG/M metagenome (GOLD analysis project Ga0209367, IMG submission 187412) | Marine gutless worms symbiont microbial communities from Max Planck institute for Marine Microbiology, Germany - Olavius geniculatus... ... | reverse complement strand
CGTCAACACTTCTGTCAAATCATGTTTTGGTAGGGTCAGCTATATATTATCACTACAACGTTAATACTTTTTAGCACAAGTATAAACAAACAACTGACACAAATACAATACAAAACTAGGTCACATTTTATAAGCTGGTACACGGTCCAACTAATTGTCAAATTTGGGCCAAAGTCACCCACCAGGGTGACTCTGGGCAGGGGTGCTCACGATTAAGCGCAGCGCGTTTCCGCACAGCGTCAAAAATTACCTTTTTTCGCGTTTCAGTGCGGCCGAGCGCGGGAATGTGCTGCGCATTATGATCAGCCTACATTTAACTAATCACCAAAGAGGCGCCGATTGTACATAAAGGTGTTATCCTGTGTCACGATTTTGGGGTCGCACGTACCTTTGTGAGCTCTTAGTAAATAAGACAAATGCGGTACGGTTTACATCACAATTTTGGTCTGGCTCCAATTTCGTCGATAAGTTTAAACTTCAAACCCGCCCCCAGCCCAGCTAATTTTTCACAATTCCAATTTCAAACACTGTTCATTTTCTAACCGTCGGCAAAAAATTAAAAACGAAAAGTAACGAAAAATACAGGGCGTTTGGCAACTGGCAACACTAGTGTTGCCAAACGCCCTGTCAATCAACCATGTCAATCAATCGATAGTTTTACCGGTATTTCAGGAATTTAACAAGTCCATTAATGAGATGGAACAGAAGAAAACTGACTGCCTACAGCAATTAATTTGGTATAGAATAGTAAGAATACGCGTAAAGAAGCATTCTACATTTCACATATATCACAACATTTTGACCGAAAAAGTCTTTATAGCAGTTTCCCTTCAAAATTTTATGAATTGATGGCCATCATTCATGGCCTGAACCACCTACTCCATGGCCTGAATATTTGTAATTTTGCGTGTTGTAAAATATGGCCATGACATCACTAAAACGTATTTCATAGTCTTTGCGCGTACTTTGTTGTGTAAACAAAAGTCGTTAGTCGGCCTGTTGAAAATTGTTGTCCTGTTCAACCGGGACAAAATTGGTTACAAGCTGCATTTGTCATATTTTGCTAGTATTAGTATTATATATCACGACTGCAAGTTGCCCCGTTCTGGGATGCCCGGGGCAAAAAGTTATTGCTGTTTTATGTAGCGCCCTTGTCATTGATGATGGGCGCTATTCGGTTTGGTCAGCGCTAGCGGTAGATCGGCGATCTCGCACTAGAGAGCAGAAAATTACTAGCGGCAGATCGCCATTTACCTAATTACATTTATCTCGTTGTTAATGTAAGAATGCAGCCACATTTTTTCTTCACTGCATTGCTAAGACTGTGATTAGAACTGAAATGTTATCAATTACCAAGCTTTAGATAAAATTTATTCAAAAGCACTATAGTTCTAAGTCCGTGTTACAAAAAACAGCTTAGGCTCAAGATAGACTCTGATATAATACTGAATAAGCCTGATTTATATACATGACAGTGTCGTGGCATGGTTTGTAGACCTTCTACGTCTTCCAGGCATATAAATTCTACCATCTTCCCAATAATGTATCTATCCAATCTACCTCTAGCAATTTTCCAGTGCTAACAGCAAGATCGCTGATCTACCGCTAGAATTTATGATTCGGTTTATCACAGTTCCCATAATGCATCGGTCAGCTCAGGCATTGCGGTTTCGTAAAGGAAAATCTGATGTTACTGAAAAAAGTAACCATAGAATGTCAAAGAAAATGTTTATATGCATGCTTGTTTAGCTAAATAGGCAGATAGTTGGGCAGGGGGTGCTCACGATTACGTGCAGCGCGTTTCCGCGCAGCGCCAAAAATTACTTTTTCATGTTTCAGTGCGGCCGAGCGCGGTAACGTGCTGCGCATTATGATCAGCCTACATTTAACTGATCATCAAAAAAGCGCCGATTGTACACAAAGGTGTTATCCTGTGTCACGATTTTGGGGTCGCATCTTTGTGAGCTCTTAATAAATAAGACAAACAGGCTAGCTAAGCAACAAATCAACACTAGTCTGCAAGAGAAACATAAATACAAGAAAATTATATAAGCAACTTTAAAGTCCAGGTATTAAACAGTTTGACAGTTTCTATAATAATAAGAAAAATAAGATTAAAAGTTTATCAAATGATAATACAAGGAAATCGATAAGTTGTAACAAATACGAACATTCAGCAAGTCAGTGCAACATAGTCCTACATTCAGGGTGGCCGATAACAGCAACAGACCTAAAGTCACGTATCAGCAAAAGTTTGATAGACAAAACAGTAGATTTATACAGTGACAGCAAAAATTTAATAAACACCGTATAGTTTCAAGAATACTTAATTACTCATCAAAGAATCGCTGCTCGTGTACAAAGGTATGAGCAGAGATTATACGGATGCTAAGCAGCACGCTGCAAAGGACTTCAGTTGAGTCGACATACACTTCAAACTTCTCATAGTAGGGGCCTTGGCACCTACTCAGCTACGCTAAAACATGCTTTACGTCAATTTTTTGGTGCTGCACGGAAATGTGCTGCACGTAATCGTGAGTAGACCATTGGGGGACAATGGTGAAAAGCGGATCTGCTATGCGTTTAGGGCTATGGTTAGGGATACGGCAAAGATTAAGGTTAGGACTGTGGTTATGGATAAGGCCATGACTAGGAATAGGGTTAGGGAATGGTTAAACTAATATTAGTTACAGCTTATACCATGCTGGAGCCTTCAACATATTGAAGTTGGCACATATCCCGAAGAGAAGAGAAGAAGAATTACAACATTACCTGTTGCGATATTCACACATCCGCAATCCGCTTTTTACCTGTAGTTATAGTTGGGGGTTATCAGCAGTGTGACTATTCCTTGACATACCACAATATCGCAATACCACAGTATCAGACTGCTGCCGCCGACTGCGCGCATGCGTCAACGACGCTGTCAGGAGGACCAATTAGTTAACAGCAAACACTGACTGGCAAGTGAAGATCTCTTAAGCCAGTTAACTCAATTGCTGATGGACCGAGCAGATTGCTATGACACGTCATAGTCTAGATGATGGACGCCCCTGATCACATTGCGCCAGCTGATTGGAGACTGCAGCAGCCAGTTACAGTCTTTAGGGTTAGGGTTAAGGAGAAGCCGGCCAGCCCAGCAGCTTCTGCCGACTGCGCACTGTCTCATATTGTGGTATTGCGGTATTGTGCTATATAAGGGAATTGTGAGATCCATTATCAGTGAATATGGTACAAAATATTTATCTGGGCCATTATAGGCACTTTTTATATATTTTGTGTAGCTTTTCTTCATTATTCTATGATTCTGCCACAGTGCCTTAACCCTTTGTGTTATTTGTACGTTTTGTGTATATTTGTTCTTCCACCGGCCAGTGATGGAACCAGGATTTGGATTTGATTGGCCAGGTTTAGCAACTGACTCAGTCCTTGACTGGCTGTGGTCATTTGTGACCAATAGAACGCAGCAGATTGCCTACAGTGGTCAACTGTTTTCTGTGCAGTCAGTACTGTTTGGGTTTCCGCAAGGATGTGTACTGGGCCAGCTGTTGTACGTTCTGTACAGAGCTGAGCTGGCCCTCGTTGTTAACCATCATGGACTCAGCCTGCAGCATGCCGATGATGCACAGTGACACAGGTTTACATCAGCACACTGGCCGGTGACCGGCTGCTGTCCAATGTCTCACTGCATTTCGTCGAAATCGAGGCATGGATGAAGGCCAGCCAATTTTGACTAAACCTCACCAAGACCCAGGTGATGTGGTTGGGTTCTCAACAGCAACGGGCGAAAGTCAACGTTTTAGAGGTTCCAGTGGTGTCGGCACGTATCGACGTCTCGGAGACAGTGTGTAACCTTGGCATCATCGCTGACAGCCAGCTGACACTGTCTGCACAGCAGTGTGTTGTAGTGGCTACTACCAGCTACGGCAGCTCCAACTGTTCATCAGATTGATGTCATCTGACGCCGTCAAGACGTTGGCTCAGGCGTTTATTTTGTGTTGTCTGTGCTACTCCAACTTCATGTTTTATGGCATCATTGACAGTCTGATGAGCCAACTGCAGTCTGTTAAGAATGTGGCTACACATTTGGGTGCTTGACACTGTGTCCACATAACTCCGATGTTAGAGTAGCTGCACTGGCTTGCAGTTCAGTGTCGGGTGGATTTCAAGATGGTTACTCCAGGTGGTCTACTTGTCACTGTTCAGCATGGCTCCAGCTTACCTGGCCGCCAACTGTCAGCTGGTTTCAGGACATGTGTCGTCAGACGGACCTACAGCAGATATGGAGACAGATATTTTGCTGCTGCAGCTCCTAGGCTGTGGAACAACCTTCCAGCTCATCTGAGACAATCTGATATTAACTTTGTGGAACAGTTTAAACAACTGCTGAAGACATAATTTCTGTTTAGTTGTTGACAATGCAGTGCATTGTGGCTAATTCTTAAATTGCACCTTCCAAGTCATCTTACTTACTTACTTACTACTACTAGAGAAAGATGGCAGCATGCAGCAGCAGCAGACTGAACAGACAGTCCTCCTGCATGTGCATGGGTGGGCAACTGGGCCCTTGCATCCAGAGGTTGCAGGTCTAGTGTCTTTTTGACCTACAACCTGCATGTTGTGTGAATGCTGACGCTACTTGCCCTGAACCTCCCCCCTTCTCCTGGCCTTCTCCCTTAGCTTGTTTTCATTTTGGCTTACTCCGCCCAGTCCCCACACAGTCTGGTGTCCACATAATTTATGGATGACCTCTTACCAATGATACTGCTCAGTTGCTGCAATCTTGTGTTTCATTTTGTTGTCAAATGTAATAATGTTATCTATTAAATCAGTTCGTTTTCATCATTTGTGTTGTGGCAAGGTTTGTGTTGTGGCAAGGAAGCATGAGGCACAATTCCTTTCTCTAAATTTTTAGTTTTCATAATTTTTCTTTGGTGAGAAAATTTGCATCCAAAAATGCAATATCATGCACTGAAGAGTCCTCATTTTAGGGGAATTGAGGGGCCGAATGTAAGTTTTTGGCTGCCATAATGTCTTCTGTCAGAAATTTACAACTTTCTCCCCCTTCTACTTTTTTTAACCAACAATGCCATTCTGTACATACTGTTTCCATGAACACTGTAATTTCCATGTTTCCATGTGTAATTTGAGTCATTGCTATTTTGCTAAGATATTAGCATTTGCCATAAGCAGACATTTCGGTAATTTGTGCCATTTTTGTGTGAAATTTGTGTATTACGTTGTTCACATACAATGCAGTTATGTAGTTCTTCCTTTTACAGTACAGTGCTTTTTCTGCCATTTGTTAACAGCCACCACTTTTTGTTATTTTGTGCAATCAAAGCCAAATGTCAGTTGGACGACCGCATGATATGTCAGTACTGGGCTGACATTTTTTCGGTTTTATGGGATTTTTATGCATTCACATGGTTTGCTGATGTACTTTTTATGAATGTGTTGCCTGCTTATTGTTATTTTGTGCAGCAATGATGTAAGGTGTTACGAGAGTTGAACACAGTTCACTGACCTTCATCAGTCATTTGTTTTCACATTTTTTTAGTGTAGAATATCAAAATTTATATAAGAAATTTATACCTGCTACTGTTCTCGCCTCGTTTTACTGCTTGTTTGTGGAGTGAACACAGTTTCAGCATCATCCTAATTCTGTATACTGAACCAGTGAACCACCCTGCTTCTTCCAAATATTTCAACGTGGAAGCATATTATTTAACTTATATTTTAGGTTGCATTTAGACTGCAACATCATTTCTTGTGTAAAATATAGCTTGCTGCACTGCATTCAATACACTGACACTATTAGGTTAGTGTGTTATAACTGTATGCTGTAAATGCTTATCTATCATTGCATGTCTGGCATGGCCGATGCATAGCGAAATGGCCCATCAGATTTTTGTTTATAGTTTTTTGCCCCAAGCTGGGATCAATGGAGCAACTTGTGTAATGGTTCTGCATAAAATTACCTTTCCAATGACACCAAATATGGCTTATAACCAATTTTGTCCCAGTATGTTGTAGGACTGTCCGACTACCCCCAATATGACGTCACAAACTTCTAACCTCCCCATCTTGCAGTTTGTAGTGTAATTTACAGATCTATATGAGTTTATATGAGTTTAAAACACAACACATTTTTTGCATGATTTGACACATTTGTAACCGTAAGCATAGTATATCAAAATATATCAAAGTTCTTATATGTAGTAATGATCTTCTGATACTAGCGCTATCATCCACGACTCCCTGGCCAGGCCTTGCGACAGATGTGACGTGCCTGACGTCACTCGATCTTTCACTTCCTCCCCCTACATCACACATCATCACGACATCGTGAACTCCCCTTCCCCCTCAGCACATGATGTCATTTATGGACGACCCCTGCCACAAAACTTCACTACCTCAAAGTTTGAAATAAAGATCTATCGCCACTGTCCCAAAACTTCCAGACACACTGACCCAGAAGTTTGCAATAGTGATTTGTGATTGGGGCTTAGGGTTAATGGGTTATGGTTATGATTATGGTTATGGTTAATGTTAGAGATACAGTTAGGGTTAGTGTCAGGGTTAGGTTTAGGATTTGGTAAGGAAATTTTGCAACAGACGCCAATCTATGGTTAATGTGATTTAGCGTTTGACTTTTATAGTACTCTTATATTTGTTATAAAACCTTGCAAGAGAAATGTGTCAGAGGTAAAGAAATCCATTGAAGTAATTATCCATACTTTATATGTACTACATCAATGTATTATTGTACTGAATTAAATTGAACTGAAAGTTGTTTATGTGTGTTTTCAGTTGTGCTCGGTTGAGAAAAGTGCAGCAGTTGATCAGAGGAGATGAGGATGATTCAGAAAAACCACATGCAATTATGTGTATTTTGGGTATAGTATGAACCATTTGTTTTTATTGTGGAATTAACTGCCACAGGGCTACGGAGAACTCACCCACTCCAGCTTTTGAGACTGGAAACCAACAGTGTATTGTTCTAGCTTGCTTCGCTTTTAGCATCCACTGGCATTTGCATTGCTTAAATTTGTATGCATGTTGGTTTTAATTCGCAAGTTGAAATGGAGACCAATAGCAACATTGTGGTTGAAAAAACAGGAGGTTGCAGATTTCTGACAGACATTTGCAAATTTCCTGCAGAGGGAGTATGAGTACTCTGAAGTTCAGTTTTTGCCCTTGTATTTTATGTGGGGGATTTTCAGACAAAACGTCATCAACAAGAAGAAAACTTTTCGTCAGTGTATAGTTTATGTGGGTTACTCCACCCTTTGCCACAAAGCTACCAACTGATACTGATGCCCTGTGTAAATGTATCAATCAAATTGCTACTGAAGAAGATTTTAATTTCATGAATTTATGTTGTTTATTTAGTTACTACTGCACTTATCTGTGACGCGTATGCGTGGCGTGTTAGGAGTGGACAGCAGATACAATGAGGGAATGCGAGAGTTGGCTAACTATTTGCTGTTTGATGCTTTTGAACCACGTCAACAACGTGCCATGCAAGTGTTTTCTCAAAAGTTGCTTTATCTACTGCATATCAGTTTATAAATTTATTGCATATTATTTGTGTATACAGAAATAAAGTATATCCTATAAATTACAAAAGAGAATGAAATGGTCGATAAGAATGACAAGTATTTATGAATGTAATATTACCGGTGTCTGGACATAACCTTTTCCCCGGACACAACCGCCCCCCCTAAGACGAAACTCCCCCTTTTCTATGGGGTAGGACGAAACCACCCTAGGACACAACCCCCCAAGGACAGAACCCTCTTCCCTACCGGCGATACGTGTTTTAGATAGGCTAAAGCTGCCATTTTTACTATAATTTAAATATCTTTTGTGGAACAATTTTTTGTTTAAATTGCTTTATATTAACCATGCAATTAGGCCTAGGGCTCTTGACTCAAAGATCACTGGCGTCGAGCAAACAACTCAGTATTGAGTTGTCTATTCTTTTTTTGCTTCCCCGTCACATCGGCAAGCAGAATGCACAGGTGATACATCAAAGTGTAGAGATACGGGATTTTGACAATTTGCTTTGGCTTTTAGCTCACCAGTAATTATCGGCTGCTTAACAACTTGTCTCGTAAAGTGTATGCTGATTGTTGCATCAGAAAAGTTCGGTTTGCACATGTCCGGTACTGGTCGAGTAGGGGGGAGGGTTGTATATACTTAAAGGTCTATGGCCATGGTCAAACTTACTCGCACAATTTAGACATTAATTAGACATTTCACCTTGCATATATAATATGTTGATTTAAGCTTTGTAAATATACAAAATTAATGCCTGATTGTGACAAAAATATGGCCTTACATTACGTTATGCCAAAAAAATCAAGACACATGAACATCCGGTGACGTCATAGGTGCGGCCAATAAACGTCATGAATATTAATGGCTTAGCCCATGACGCCATTAGATAAGGCTAAGGCCATTAATATTCATGATGTTGATAGGCCGCGGCAGTGACGTCACCGGATGTGCAGCCCAGCCAATATATCGTCGCATTTTTTAGATCATGTCTGTAAATCAGCGACTGTGAATGCAAATATTTGCATTATAAAAAAAGTTTTTGTAACAAAAATTTTTGCATTTTGCAAAAAAATGCAAGTTTCTCCATGTTGACAAAATGCTCGGTGGTGATATTACTGTCAAAATTATCAGAACATTATGCAGCTTTAGGAAAATGGATAAAATATATATGTTAACTTTGGTGTCCATGGACCTTTAATATAGCAAACATTGGACAAACTGTTAATCTGCACTGTCACTATCCTGCTGTCGTATTTTGAAAATGATTAACAGCACTTCAGTGACATGGTAATTAGCCCAACAGCTGATATAATTTGATTTTGAAATTATGATTGTGATACATTATTTGACTGACAGTGGTCTACTTAGCCAACACATGTTAAATTTTTTTATGTTGCAAAAATATCTTTGGTTTTGATGTTTGTGAATATTAGCAAGTCTTAGTCTTGGTAACAACATCAAAGTCTTGCTTACATTATGTGGACATGACAGAATGCTCTCTGTTATAGGGGAGGTGGTTCTGTTCTAGAAGGGTTCTGTCCTAGTCTGTGCTGAAGGAGGGGAGTTCCATCCTACCGCAGCAGAAGAGGGGGGTTTCATCCTATGGGGCTTTCATTTTAGGAGTTTATGTCTGGGGGTGTTCGGTTCTACTTTCAATATTACTGCTAATATTACCGCTTTACTTATGTGTTTGTAGAATGTTTTGTGTTTTTCTATTGATTTTCTAATAACTAATTATATGCAGGTCATCAATCTTAAAGGGCTGGGCATCAGAGCCCCCAGTATTTGGATTTTCTCTGTAGTCTCTGCAGTATAGCTATACTAGCAATGATGAATGTTTCAATCTTTCATTTAAAATTATATCACCGGGCAAAAGCATAAAAAAGGCCAAACATTTTGTTGCTTGCTCACTATGCTATCGTTCTGCCAGAAGTGTTCTGTGAGGCAAAAGTTTGCGAGATTTATTTAAAGTTGTGGTTTTGCCTCGGACACCATTAGGAGGTTATGACACTTTCTCGTACTTTTAGTCAGCTGCCAAGTGGGAATTTTTCTCCCCATTACTTGCTGCACTCGACGCCTGCAGCATCTCATTTTTGGCATCTATCATGATTCAACCTTTGCTCCCCCTTATTTCGATGGTATTGATTAATGGTTTGTTTTGTTCCTGGTTTACAGCTTTTCATGTGAAGATGATGTGGCTGAGGGTAAGTTTACTGTTTTATTCACATGTTTGTTGATCTCTTTGTTCAAAAAACGTTTAGATTTATACGGAAATTTAAGTAAATGTTTCTGATAAATCAAATGTTTTTTCAAAGTCAAAGTTAAATATCTACCGCTACTGGTGATGTAATTCTGACATCATATTTGCAAATTCGTTAGTGTGAGTGGGTGTTTTTTTCTGAACACAGTGTAAAGTCTACACTGTAGAGGTCTGCACGGGAACAGAAACCTTGTCTTCATCTTCTTCCAGTTAACAAAAAGTGAACATGTAATTATTCCTGCCCCAACTCCATCCTTACAGCCTCCATTGCCATCTTCACTTCACCACTCTCAATCTTGTCCCCATCCCAACTCTGTTTGCACAACATCTGTCTCGGTTTTCCTTCATCCCCACAGTTTCACTGTTTTTCACATTAGTGAATGTTGACACTGGACGTAATATAATATAAGCTGTGTCTCAAATAGGACCCCCAACATTATTCGCTTGTTCCATTTTTCATGTGTAGTGCGGAAGCACAAATTGGATGAGGTGGGAACTTGAATGGTCATTTGATAGCCAGTTGCATCAGGAATACTTGTGAAAAAAAATGATTAAAATCTGATAATTATTTTTCTAGTTACATTTGATAGTATTGAGGATTTTTTTGATACATACTACGCAGTGTATTAATACGTGCTAATACGTACAACACGAGACATCAATAACAGATTGGTTTTGGTCCATCTGCGATCGAAGACTGCAAACGTCATAATCTATGCAGGAACAACAAGTCGTCAACAGAGTCACTATGGAGCAAACAATCGAAACAACACAGGGAGAAGATGATTTTTAGATTTTACCACGTTATTAAACGTTAGCATTGCTCCCCATTATCAGGATAAACGCATGAGACCTAACCCTGCTCTTGCAGTATTACCGCGAATGTGGTCCCCATTACTGCAGTTCCCCATGGTTATCATGGTATTCCCACCATCCCCATTATGTCACAGATCTCTAGTGTACAGTTAAGCGTGGGGTGGCTGTTGTTGCAGATGTAGTGCTGGTGATTCGTCGCGATTCTGTAGATGTTTACTGCAATCCTGTCAACTATGTCAGCCTGTTGCCACTCATTGCTGACTGGCGCCGGCTACGTATCCACTGCCTTTCCGAGTCACAGGTAGTTGCTAGTGATCAATTTTGACTAGTCTCGGGAACAAAACTTTATATGCGTCTTTGTTGAGCGCAGTATTTGCTTAACTGTTGGTAAACTTGTTCAATTGTGCGGCCCCTGTTTAGTTGAATGTGCTGAACATGGCTAAATCCACCTCTGAGAATGTGGATTACTTGTTGCATGCAGTATCAGCTGGACGATGGATCTGAGGATTTCAAGATTGCTAGCTTTGTGTCAATGGTGGATGGCTGCTCAGTCATTGGTGTGCCTTACTCACCCACCACAGGTCTCTGTCTTGTGTTTTGGCTACTGCACTCTGTTCTGTTTTTTATTGTTGGACAGTTTTAATTAATTAATTAATCAAAAAATGAACATAAATGAAAAAGGCCAGTGGTTTGCAATATATGCCTAAAACCTAAGGTGAAAACTGAAATGATGTTTAAATTTTAAACAAAATTTAAATTACCTGGAAAAGATTTTACTGTGTCTCTGCTAAGCTTGCAACATTTAAACTCTTTTCCGTTTGAAATGCAAATTCTGTTATTCAAGATTATTTTAGTTTTTTTTACATTCTTAGTGTTACAACACTTAAATTAACAAAAAATATGAATATGATGAAATTCAAATAATATCAACAACTACTGACTATTTGAAATTTTTTTTCGTTCACAATCTCTGGCAGCTTGTGCATGTGTAGGGACTAATTTGTTTTTAGCACATTGGTTTCAGTCAACGAAATTCAAATCATCACTGCGCCTGATGAGTACCGTGATGGATGACCTATTGGTGACGTGTACAGCATAGTATTTAATGAGCTACATAGATCGATTGACTCGGTTCGGCTGTTTCTCCCTGAGTATGTGCGGTGAGTACCAGTGAAAGCTGGGGCATAAATAGGCACTCCCGGACATTTTAAGAGATCTCTTTGAAGACATTTTTCACAATACTATATGTAGACAATGCATGGATTTTTGGCAGTGGTGAACTTTTGAAGTTTCACCCATTTACAGAGTAAAGTCTGGCATAAGGATTTTACAGCCAAACTACAAAGTTAAAAGCTGAATCAATTAATTTTTTTCAGATAATAAGTGTTTTTGTTTTTGGTTCTCGTTTGTGATAAGAATTACATTAATTGGTGAAAGTGTAATGTAAAGAGAATAATAAACAACTGTTCACAATTTAGTGTTAAGTTACAAAATTGTCAATTTTTTGTCTAGTTTTTCTGTTATTTTCAACTGCAGATCGAGCGACTGACTTCAAGCCAATGTTGATTGAAAAATGGCCGCTCATCCAGGCATTTGCACTGGACACATTTGGCGGGTGACTGTTATTTATTTATAAATAAATTTTTATTAGGTTTTATAACAAATGTTTATTTTGGGGCAGTGTTATTTCAGTTAACTGATTTGTTAGTATGAGTTGCATTCAGTCTCTAATATTACTTGCATGAACATTTCCGAGAATTTTTAATTTTGTTATATTGTGTTATAATGTATTTATGTTCATAACTTTTTTATTGTCTGTCGTTCATTTTTTTGTGCTTTCATAGTGAGTTCCAATTGCTGCATGTACATTGTGCATCCAATACATGTTTAGTCAACTGTTTACTTACTTATTTAAACTGGACTGCACTAACTGTAGATAAGTAGTCTGGTTAGCAGCGGTAGCAGTTTACTGTTCAATTTAGCTGTGTATACTAAAATTGAAATAAGAGGTAAGTGGGTTCAGTTTGTAGTTGCTCAAGTGACAATTTGGATGCAAGATTAGATGGATTTTTGATAGTCATTCTGTCATCGGTTATGTGAAGTTTGTATGTGTTTGTGTTTGTGTAGGCAAAGCTTCTTTTCTCTTAAACATGAGGTTGGTCACATTTGCTGCTGACCACTTGGTTATGATGTATTACTGTCATTGAAATTTACACCGAATGTGTGTGCCAGTGAAGGAATTATGAAAATCTCAAGTATGTCAGAGAATTTAATTTATTGGCTCAGTCTGATGGTAGGCCTGTTATCATGCAGAACAAATATCAAATGCTGTGTCAAATAGACTTGTATATCTTCTCATGTTTGTGTGAGATCACACAGTGTTACCTGCCACCCATGCAGGTTGGTACAGTCAGTTACCAGTCCTGGAGGGATGGAAGGCTGAGTTGACCGGAGTGGTTCGTTATATACCATTTACCAAGATATGAGTAGTTTGCCTGCCCTTGGACAGTTACCCACTGCATATAGGTTTGCCATTAATTTGTCAATAAATTGATTGATCGATGGATCGATCAACTGATCGATTGATGTCTGGCATAGAACATCTTTGATAGTTAGCACACGAAGTTACCACTTTGTTTGTTATTAAATGTATGGTTCACAGTTTTTGCTTCATGGTGTCAGTATATGGTACTCTTGCCATTTGTTTACTGTCAGGTTGTTGATGTTAGCTCAGTTGTTCATGAACTCTACTTTCATTTGGATCCAGTTTCTTTGGAGTCACTTGTGACCGAGGTAAGCTATTTTAGCGCAGTAATAGTCTTGTTGCAGTGGTCACACTAGTAGTCAAAGATAAAGGTATAGCGCTTTTTACATGAGACGGATTCAAGACCAGAAGCACTTTACAATGTCGAAACTGGCAGCTGATTGGCATAAACTAATGATTTCGCAGCACAGTATGCGGCCATCCATTGCCCGCCTAAGTGAACAATTGGACCTGCAGTTTGCAGCTAGCAGACATACCACCGCCCCAATCAACCACACTATTCTTTACCTCGTAGCCCGTAAGCTACTACTTATTTCCCATCCCACGGAGGGTAGGAGGTGAGTTGGCCTAAGCACACAGCAGGTTAGCAACTTGCTCAACGCTGCTTGCAAATGACCGACATTGAAAATCGAACTGCAATTTGAAAAATACGAGTCGACACTAACCACTAGACGCTTGCACCTACACAGGCAGGTAGGTGTGAACAACTTGCCCAGAGTTGTTACTTGGTAGTGCACCGGCTGGGAATTGAACCATAGACCTTTTCGGTCTTATATCCAACGCCCTAACCACTCAGCCATCAAGCCACTGTGGTAGTGGTGGTAATTGTAGTGGTTGTACTGTACCAGATTTTTTGTCATGGTTGTTGACCAAGTTGTTGTCATTGTGCAGTACAAATTAGGCACTGGTTATTTGGATTCCTGTCGTATCGTTGTCATCCAAAAATGTACACTCGGAAGTCAAAGACGCACTATTTTTTGTTGAAATGTTTCATGATCGAAACTGTTTCAGCTGCTCATTATGGATGAGATATTATGCCATACTGTTAGTCTAAAAGGTTTTGGATATAACTAATTTGTTTTTATTTCTGTACTTGACTGACTGTTAATGGGTAATTCTTGTGTGTGTTGTTTTGTAACTTTTCGTCTGATTATGGTTGCATTTAGTGGTGGATTTTGGTATGTGCAGATCAGGCATCTGCCCCCTATTGACCAGTAGTAGAAGCTGATTGTCGATATATTATACACATTGCAGACAGTTTTTCATTTAAATCTTTGACTGTTGGTGACTGGTGGCGTGGCGTAGTTGGTAGTGCGTTTTGGCTGAAACGAAGTTACTTTACGCCAGGCCCGGTTAGTACTGCGATGGGTGACTGCCTGCGGGCAGGTAAACCATCTTGGTGCTAAGCCTGCCAGCTAGGTCAACTCAGCCTTCTATCCTACGTGGGACGGTAAAATGAGTAGTAACTCATTTATATCGGTTACAGAAGGTGGGGACCTTGGTACAGCTGACTGGGGTTGCCTAGCCAGCCGCTGCGCCAGCCTGTGTCTGCAGGCTGCACACGGTGGCCGTGCGGCAGGCGGCTCTGGTTAGTGACGAAAGCGCATTAGAG
>Ga0209367_1007708_pt1 | contig 14800 bp, 13 predicted proteins | sample WorMetLIZISLAND2_FD_187412 | JGI IMG/M metagenome (GOLD analysis project Ga0209367, IMG submission 187412) | Marine gutless worms symbiont microbial communities from Max Planck institute for Marine Microbiology, Germany - Olavius geniculatus... ... | reverse complement strand
CCACTATACGATTTCCTATTGGTGATTAATAGTAACCTAGGCCTTATCTCGCACCGTTACTGAGATACAGTGAGTTATTGGCCAAAAATCGCAAATTTTGACCACCCCCCCTCTCATTTAGCGACCTCGTTCAGGTTGACCCACTTCGAATTTCTGAAAAAGCTTTACGGTTCCTGAAACTAGAGTCTTCCAGGCAGCCGATGGTGAAGATTTGGAGATCCTAGCTTGGACCTTTTTTGCCTGATCCACCCGTGTGACGGACGGACGGACAGAATTGCGATGGCTAAGACGCGCTGAAAGCATAGCTGCTTTCGCGCGTAAAAATGAAACATTATATACCTGTATGCACTGTGCCAGTTATTTGCCATTTTTTCAGTTTTTAGCTGACCATACTTAAGTAACGGTTGAGCTATTGTCATCGTTGTCGTCTGTTCGTCTGTCCATTCATCTGTCTGTCTGTCTGTAGCTTATGTACTGTAATGGGTAGGGTGTAGGGGAAAACTTTTTACACGAAAAGCATCAGCCAGACTGTGGTAACTAGAAGCTTTGTGTCTTAAACTCAGGCTTGCAAAATTTCAGCTATTTACTCCAAGGGAAACGTTTTCAAATTGGGGGGGTGAATGATGGGGATAGGATAAATGTGCATTTTTCAATGGCTGTATCTCAGAAACAGTGAGAGATGTGGCCTAGGTTACTATTAATCACTAATAGGAAGTGGCATACACTCTGTCAGATTAGATGGAAATTATTGACCTTAGATGACCTTGAAGGCCTTTACGTGCTGTTGTGGCTAAACGGTGCGAGATAGGGTCTAGGTTGCTATTGATCATTGATAGAAAGTTGCATGTTCGCTTTCAAGTGACATGAAAATTGACCTTGGATGACCTTTAAGGTCACTGACAACCAGTAAAGTTGGCTGTCCTAGTGACAGCTTGGCTTCTTGTTTGTAATGGAATGCTGTGCCAACATAATATACAACCATCTGCCTGTCTGTACATATTTGCCAACTGCATTCTGCAGCCTTAACCATGACGCTGACCTGACTTTTGACGTTTTCAACTACAAATTGGCATGCCACTTCCTCCTGACCTTGGGAATGTTCACACCAGTTTTGTTCTGGTTTATCTGTGCACTTTTGTTTACCCTAGTTTAAGTAAAGTAACTGTTGATTTTAAGGTCGTTCAACACCAGAGATGGTTTACCTGCCCATAGTACTAACCCGGCTCGGCATGGAGTAACTTTGTTGATTTGATCAGACGTGTTACCGCTATGCCACAACACCAACCCAAACAAGGTATGACTGTTGCAGGCATGCAAGAACGGACTTTCACAGCATTTAGAGCATTTGCTGTTCTATGGAGCTGACATCAATGCACAGACTTCATCGCATGACACTCCGCTGCATATCTGCGCCAGATTCGATGAGGTTTGCATGATCTACTACAATAATGATAACATAAAACAAAAAGTCACAAACTTAGCGATGTTGAGTGCTTCAGTCGCTTTTATATACAACATTTCATTATATCAATCAGATCCTAGTTTTGTTATGCATTTATTTGATACTTGTTAAATTTGTACTTAAAATTTTTATTGAAGTATTTTTTCCATTAAATCTATTGCTCGAGTCAGATATATTCTAAACTTTAGAAAAGGTTGTTTTAAACTGCTGTATGTCCAAATATAGCAGTTTCAGACAACCTTTTCTAAAGTTCAGAATAAATTTGACTCGATGTGAACATTTTACTTTGCACAGGTTTGCTTTTAAACATTAAAAAACGACTGACTGACTAAATCTGCTATATTTGGACGTGTGAACATTTTAAGAATATTTTGCCTATCCATTGGTAATTGATGCTTGAAAGTCTTGGTTTTAATTCGCAAATTGATTTGACGTGTATATCAGAATGAAATTTGGTGAAATTGGTCAGTCGTTTTATGTTACTGAGCTGTTACTGTCTCTGTATTTTGCTGGTGTGGTAATGTGGACAGGAGGAGTGTGGACGGGTGCTGATGTTTCGTGGCGCAGACAAAGAGCTCAGGAACAGCACTGGCCACACTGCCTACCAGGTAGCGGTAGCTGCCGGCTACCACAGTCTGGCAGATGCCATTCAGAAGTTCAAGCTTGACGATGTTGGTAAGTGAACCTGGCACGTATTTAATACATCTCGGCTTCATGCAAACACAGATTTGTTATTATGCAACATTGCTAATAACACGACCAGTGTCTGCTGTTGCAACAGAAGTTAACATATTGTGATCTGTCCATCTGTATATCGGTCTGTTTCACTTTGTGCATGTACAGTGTGTCTCAATAAAAAACGTGCCACTTTTATTTTTTGAATAACTGTGTGAAACATTGGCCAATTTTGATAATTTTTGGCATGCAACCTCAGGAAGAAACTTGACATAAATGACTGAAATTTTGGCTGTCTCACTTTATTGCTGTTGCTGCACTACCTTGTGAAATGCAGAAGTCCTAGTTTGGCTGTTCACAACAATGAATTTATACTGGGTAGCGCATGTGTCGGCTCAGAAATGATTAACTAAATAGTGATGAACAGAAGTAACACTTATTATCTCTTTAAAAAGATACATGTGTCACATCGCATTGTCTGTATTACAGCGTGTGCTCAAAATGTCCCCTCCAGCAGAAATGCAGGCGGTGGATGTTGACGCCACTCGCCAACATCACGTTCAATAACTGTTAACCCAGAACTGTTCACTCGCTGTTGGTGCGACATACAATTTTAAACCAAATATGATTAATGTTAAATAGGTAGCAGATTTTCAGTGATTTTGTGGCTTTGGTGATTTTTTAAACCAACACGTGCTACCCATTACGAATTCATTGTTGTAAATTGCCAAACTGCAACTTACTGCATTTCACAAGGTGGTGTAGTGACAGTATTAAGGTGAGGTGGCCTAAACTATTGTCATTTACATTAAGTTTTTTTTAATGTTGTGTGCCAAAAATTAACAAAAATCGGCCAGTGTTTTGCGGGGTTATTAAAAAAATAAAATTGGCACGTATTTTCTATGAGACACGGTGTAGGAAAAGTCATTGCATGGAATTAGATGCCACTGTTATTGTTGTTAATAAAAATATTTTATCTGCTGGGAAAATATTTACCCAATATTAAGCTGCACTGCATCGTGTATTTGATTTTCATGTAATTGTTTGATAATTGTTTTTATTTATTTTCTTGGCAAGTTCGTTTATTTATTATTCGTTATCTGATGTCAGAACTTATATCTTTTGGCGTTTTTGCGATTAGGCAACAGAAAGAGCAGCATGACTGAATATAAATCTGCCTCAGCATTTCTCACGAGTATATTTTCACGATTGGTAATCAATAGTAACTGGCATATTGGGCTGTTAAGAGAAACCAAATTTGTGAGTGTGTTTTTTGCCGCATTATGACTATTTTACAGGTTTTTAAACTCTGTGCTAGAAGCTCAGTGTTGCATTATGTCATTAATACACTGCCTGTGCCTGACTGTCTGAGAGATCCAACTCTCTTTCTCTACTTACACTTTTAAGTGCTATTTGAAAAATATATTGTTCGCTGTTGAATAACTTTGATGCTACAGTGCAGTATATACTTTTGGTGCTTTTGCGCCGTAAAAATTCATTGTGTATCATACAATGTCATGTGTCAAGTTCTGTACAATGAGTTGCCGGCTTACAACGACAAGCGACGAAGCAGTATCTCGGTTGCAACTCTGCACAATTTGCAGCGAAGTCGAAGCCAAGCCAGTTCGCGTCTGTTTTACCACCACAACACATTCACTGATAGCAGCATTATCTCGGTTTCACCGTCTTCCAGCATTGGTCATGCTTACAGTGGCATGTCTCCTGCACCTCAGGCTCGAGGCTCTCTCCCGGATGCCTTATTTGAACAGTAAGTGAGATTTGTTAATAGTTGGGTCTCTCCGTTTATATGCCGAGTCACAAATGGTCGTAATTCGCAGTCTTCTGTTCAGAGTTCTCTCATGCAGAGATTCTTTGTTTGAACGGTAATGTGATCTTTTTGCCGAGCTAATTTAGTTTATGGAGAGATAAATGCCACACTTTATTGAAGGTTTTTCACAGTAATGATTTTTGTCTGAGTTCCTTCGAAAACATGAATACTTGTTTGGATTTTTTTTTGATTTAGCATACAAATATTTTGTGTGAAACCATTTTCCAGTAAACATAGCAGCATTCTCGATGCAGACAGCTGCATAATATGGTGGCACTGGATCAACATATTTTTCTGTTTGAAGTCAGATTTGCATTGTGTTTTTGCTTTAAAATAGGGCTGGTACTGATTAAAACTTTTTTTATCGATTAATCACCAAAAATTAATCGCGATTAATCGATTAATTTCGAACAATTTTTCAATTTTGTAGTTAATGCAAAAAAAACCATGAAAACTGCAAAAGGCAAGTGTACTTGTTACCGTTCATAAAAGTTGGAAACGTATAGGCCTACTTGTACACTATGCAGTCAGTTAACACGCATTTCAGGATTTCAGCCAATCACGCAGACAAACAAGTGATGTCACATTTTCGGGCAAAAGAGCAGAAATGTGCAAATTAGTGATGTTCACATGTCCAAAATTTAATCAAATTTTAATCGATTAAAAAAAATTAATCAAACAATTTTTTTAACAATTAATCGATTAATTTATCGTTAATTTTCGCAGCCCTACGTTAAAAGTCATGTGTATAGTTGTTGAGACATTGTGGATGTGCAGAGAAGCTCGGTTGATCACCATACAGCGAGGTCCAACTGGCTTTGGATTCATTCTACGCGGCTCAAAAGGTTTGACAACAAATTACGCATATTAATTCTATTCACACACTCTGCCTGATATTAACTTGAGTATAAGGTGTTTTTTGCGACAGTTACTGTTACTTTCACTGTTATCTAAGGACGTGACTCCTAAGCTGAACGCAATGGCCAATGGCCATGTCTTTAAGTTAGTTAACTTGCACCTGATAGGCCCTGCAGTAGTTTCTGCTGCATAATTATTGTAGGCATCAGGAAGAGCATTCATTGTCTGTCCAATGCAATGCAATAGCATTGGAGAGAGTCCAAAATTACATTAGCGTCCGTTTGTCCGTCCGTTCGTCCGTCCAACATTTGAGACTTCATATCTTCATAATGGTGCAAGATAAATGCATAGTCACAATGGACCACCCATAGGAAGTCGACCACTGCGAGTCGAATGGTCACGTGATTGAAGACGTCCATTATTCTTGAGGCAGCAATTGAAATTTTTAATTTTTATCACTGACCAACGTAGCTCACTTGTTTAATATATACGAACTTTACTGTTAGCTGTCAAGATGCATTGGACAGACTCCATGTTCCATGTTCATCCAGTCATCTTTACCGGTAGGACATCTTAAGGTTTATGACCATTTTTTTGCACACTGTCTTTACATTTTACAGTAGCGCTGTCCTTAGCGTTGTCCTCAGCCCTTTATCCATTTTTTGGTAACAGGCTTGAATTCAGGCTTCGTTCATGCCTTCCAAGACCAAGAGGCTGAACTTCAAGACCAAAAGTTTAAGAATATTGTCTTGAGGCATTTTGAGACCAAGACTTTAGTCTCAAACTTTAAACCTAGTAGGTAATTGTCGCCAAAGTTTAATTCTGGTCACAGCCAAGTCTCAGAGGATTTTTATAGTGAGACATAAAACTAAAAGTAGAGAAGGTGCCGGATAAATGTGTTATTTGCCAGGTCGAGATAGTAGCACTGGTATGCTGATGTTCAAGCCAACACCGGAAGTCCCCGCGCTGCAGTACTTTGAGACTGTGTCACCTGGCAGTGCTGCAGAGCGTGCTGGCCTGCAGCTGGGAGATTATCTGTTAGAGGTTATTTTTCCACATATTTCGATACTGAAATCTTTAGATATTTCATGGTTTGATGATGCTAAAGTTTGATTAAACTTTTAATAAGATGGGTAAGGAGCAAGACTTGTCTTTGTAACTGCTTTTGCTGTCTTAGTTACTTGCACATACGTACCCACCGTTTTGTCTTGGACCAAACTCTTGTGTATCTGATAAATCATTTTATACACGGCTGAGTTGGATTTTCATTTAGCTAGCTTATCTTTTATGTGTACATGCAATGCATGTCATTAGAGTGAAGAATATATGATGTGGGAGAAGAAATTGAACCAGAAAACAATTAGATTTTTCTGAGGTTCCAAAGATGCATGTCTAACTCGGCAGGTTATGTGATAACAAGCAGGCTATGTCAGTTAAATCACTAGGCTGCTTAAAGTATTGGTTGTAGATAGTAGTAGTTTGGAAGTAATTTGCACATAAAGAAATGCGTTTATCAGTGTTTATCACTGGAGGGTATTGAGTGATCACGTTCATGACGTTATGTGCGTAAGGGCCCACTAGCCAATGCACATATCGTTGTTTAGACTGGAGTTCGTTGACACTGGTCGTGTGTTTGCAGATCAACTTCGTGAATGTGATAAATGCGACTCACGACCGCTGCGTTCAGCTGATCACTGGGTCTGGTGACACCCTGACGCTCAAAGTGATACAACCTGCTGCACCCGTCGGCACTTTACCTCCAGTTCCTACCACAGTACCAGGTTATACATCTTATACCAGTCTTTTGTTCTAAGTGAAAATATGCCAGTTGTGCGACATTTTTCATTTTTTTTGACATCCACAACCTTGACCTTTAATCTTTTGAACTGAGTTTGGGGGCACTTATTAATCTTGCGGTTCTGCCTTAGGAAACGTTTCAATTTGGTTTTTGGGACTTTTTGTTTTTGAGGTAGGAGCTTGCGGGACAAAAATGGACGGTTGTTTGATGGACGGGCCCGATACATATTGGACTGCCAAATTATAACCCATACTGCGAAAAAATCTTGCTGAATTGATGATTACGAAAATCAAATCAATTTTTTTTTTCAAATACAGTGTGATTTGAAGACTTTGTGGATTTGTGTTAAAGTGGATATGGAGATCTTTGGCCTGTCTTGAAGATTGAAACATATTCTATACTTTTTTTGCATTTGTAGTCTTTTCAACAGATTGTTTTCAAAATAAGTTCCTGCGTAAAATCTTGTTTTTTTACTGTAAAAATTCAGTTGCAAATTCAAAGTAACCATTTTTATGTAGTAAGAAAAAAGGCCAAAGGCATTGGTGGATATGGCATGCCTAAAAGTGCCATATGTGTGATGCTGTGCAGAATACCCAGACGTGAAACTGAATGGGATTGACAAGAAAAGTCCGCATCAGCATGGTTGGCAGACAACTGAGACAGTCGAGATCCATCATCAACCATTGATGACCTCATCGTCATTGTCATCATCCACTGGTCCCAGTGAAACTGCAGTTAACCACCATGAGCCAGCACAGTACGATGACATTGACCACAACATGAACGTTGTAGTCCACAGCAGCGGCCCAGGTCTCGACAACGAACTGGACACGAAGTGCAAACGACCGGAGCCCAATTCTAATGGCAATTCCGAGTTTCCATCCCCTTTATCTTCAGTGCTGAATGACGATGTGGGTATTTCCACTGAGCGGGATGGCAGTGCTGCGGGTATTTCCAGCATCGTGGAGCAAGATGGCAGCAGTATCACGGACGATGTTTCGGTGACCCGTTCCGTTGCTGGGTCAGAGCCGACGACATCCCTCAATACTGAGTTGGTGGAAAATCCATCAGATGACACGATGGCAGTTCCACCCAGCACATCCAGTCTACCACCGCCGCCACCTCCACCACCAATGCCAACGTCCTTCAACACTGTGATTCCACCAGCTGGTGGTTTACCGCTTCCATCGGAGCGTGGCAACGTCGCTGGTATGAGGCGGACGTCTTTGGCTCAGTTAGAGGAACAGCGTCGCCAGGATGCGAGTCATGCGGCCCTGCTAGCTGCTGTGGCTCGTCGCAGAAGCCTCTTAGACGCCACCGACGCTGAACAGTTAGCCAAGTCCATTGAGAGCCGTGTCCAGCGCAACTCCAAGATACAGATGGTGTTCCGTGCCAACCCGTCCGACCACCATAGATCCTCCATGGCATCAGCGGGTCTACTTGCACCACGTGGCAAACTGGATACATGGAAACATGAAGATCCATTGCCGGAAAATCCAGATTCACCGGAAAATGTCGATCCACCGAAATATGTGCATACACTAGGAAATGTAGATGAACCAAAGATTGCAGATGCGCCTGATAATACGGACACACTGGATTCATCCGGAAATGTGAATGCACCAGAAAGTACCGATGTGCTGCAAAATACAGCAGTTGTTGAAACTGGTAAGTATTTTCCAAGTTCTTGTTATCCAATTATCTCTCCTTCGATACTTAAGATACAAAAAATCGGATTGATTTTGCACATGACAGTCTGTGCTAACAAGAAACAGAGATGCCATTAGTACCAAATACTTGTTGACACTCGTTTGTAATAAGTATTAAAATGTGCATTGATTCGGATATTTGTTTAGGAGCCATCTAAGTATTTCACAGTTTCTGGGTGACATTTTACCTTGAGTGCATTGACGCTTTTTCTCCGTCGACAGGAAAGTCGTTCAGTCTGTAACAACATGCAGCAGTGTTACCTAAAAGTTTCCTAGGACTCCACCTAATCTGGTTTAAATTGGTCTAGAATAGTTGAAAGTGTGCTGATTGATGTCATTCAGATATGGCATGCCGCATTTGTTTCGATGATATAGGCACTTTGGTTGGGCAACAGAAAGGTCATCTGGCCTGTAAAAAGTCTTTTTGGTAATTCCCAAGCTTTCACTATAGGTGACCTGGAATATAACTTAGGAAAATTTTTCAGTTAAAGAAAGCTGGCATGTGAAGTTATGAACAGATCTGGTTTGGTCATAGTAGCTGCCCAGTGTGGCCTATGTGGGTCCTGGGAGCTGTGGCATAGGTCCAGTGTGTTTTTTGGTCAGATGATGCAAAGACCATCTTTTCAGAAAACTATCTTTTCAGTTTTGTATTGTTAGTTTTTCATGTATGTGTGAATATTTTATTTTTGATGTTATGTTTTTGTGCATTTATTAGGTAGTTTGTTATTGTTAGGTTTCTGTTTGTATGATTTTCTATTGTTGTCACAGTACCGGTGCAAGTGATTGTCTGGAAAGACTTGTCCTCGAAATGACCTGTTATGCCTCAAGCAGGGCGTAAAAATTTTGCTCACTCACTGACTATTGGAAGCTCAGGTTTTATTGTATGACATCATGTTAGAATGTGCTCATGGCTGTGTGTTATGTAGGCAACAGTTCAGTGGATTTCATGGCCGATGCCAAGAGAATCCAGCAGAACTATCTGAAGCGGTCTTCATCCACTGGTGAACGGTTAAAACAGTTAGAACCACCAGCTGTCAGTGCAACGTCCCAGATTCCTAACTCCTCTGCAAACCCACATCCGGCTGTTACTATGGTGATTGACAGAACTGGTCCTATTGCATCGGCCGCAGTACCAGCCAATACTAACGTGGTGCATGGTGTTTCGCCTCCATCACCAGTTGCTTTGGCGTCACCAAGACCAGTTACATCCACTCCACGGAGTCAGAATGTCGTCAAACCGCAATCCGCTTTCTATGCACAGTCTAATTCTGTTGTCTTTCGTGCTGCGGCTCGCCCTACCAGAGCGCACAATCCTGCAGCAGTAGGACTGACCGAAACTTTTGACTCTCCGACGAGGCTGTAAACCGAGTGCAATTTTTGAGCCATTGGCCATGGCCACAGAACAGATACTGTCATCTTCAGTGATGAAAAACAGCAGCCATGTGTTGTATAATGGCAGTGTAATTATACCAAACTCAGTGGTGTGTCTTCACCTGATTGGAGGCAAGCTTCACTTAAAACTAGATCTGTCGAAGCGTTAATTTTTTTTAACACATGCGTTAACGTGTTAGTAATGCATCAGTGATATTGCTGATTTGTAGGTGGACTAAATTGGAAGTTGACGGGAATGATGAAATCATGGCTGTGTTGCAGGACCGTGACAGTAATGATGGAATGGCAAAAACAATCTTTAATTATTTGCATATTATTCGATCGTCAAACAACGAAACCACCACAGTTTAATGGACAGTAAATGTATGATATACAAGGCATATACGCTGTGTCTCCAAAAAAGTATCCCCGACATTTTCAACTGTAACTTGAACAGTAATTACCAGATTTTGATAATTTTTGGTACAAATATTTTTGACACAACTTGCCATCAAATGACCATTCATTTTCCCACCTCAACCTACGTTTGTTTCTGCACTACCCAGGGAGAGCACAACCAGCGAAATATCACTTTTTTGTCCAATGCTATGTGATTGCTTAATTAACATAATGCGTAAAAACACATTTTATTCACATTTCTGACACTGTGGCTGAAATTTCATTTAGTTGTACATTTTTTAACTGCCTGCAGTAAAATTGCTTGAAGTGTTGTCCCACTATGCGAACACAGGCAAGGAGATGCTTTCTCTATTCATCGACAGCAGTATTGATAATGTTCTGCTCCAGACCAATCCAGGCTCTACCAGTCGCTTCTTGACTTCACAAACATTCCTAAACTACATCTGGTAGACACACTGCTGCAAGACCTGCTGTTGGGGCCGACAAATTAGAATATATGGAATTTATTGACGTTTTATCATTCATTTTAACGCGTATTCTGCTTGGTCTGCTTTCCCCAGGTAATGCAAAAGCAGACGTTGGGTGAGGTAGAAACTAAAACATTTATTTAATAGCCAGCTGTGTCGGAAATATTTCTGCCAAATATTATTAAAATCTGCTAATTTTTATCCAAGGCACGATCAATAATTTTGGGGATGTTTTTTAGGTTTTCTTTTATTTTAACACATATTTCGCTTGATCTGCTTTTTCTAGGTAGTGCAGAAGCACACATTAGGTGAGGTGGGAAACTGATCAGTTATTTGACGGCAAGTTGTGTCTGGAATATTTGTATTATTAAAATCTGTTAATTGGTTTTCAAGTTACAGTCGAACATATTGAGATACTTTTTTTGAGACACAGTGTAGTTTAATATGTCATCTGACTGGTGTTTTTCTATTGGATGTCATGAGCCGGACAACAAGTTATCTTGGCCACCGCTGCCCCTGATGCATTATCGTTCCACTTGTGATATGTGGTTTTGACAGCTCGTCACCTTGTTGTACTGTTTTTTTGAGCTCCAGAGAACTTACATCGATCACCATTGCTAGTTGTTACTTACTCGAAATCATTTGATGGCAGAGAGACGTCTCGTTCTGCTGTCTCTTGTTGATCAAATCTACGTGACTTTGATCATGTTCTTTTGTGCTATTTTATGTTATTGCTGCTACACACATTTCTGCACCATGACTTTGCTGTAGCATATTACATATGTGTATTTTACGTTTGGGGTTATCGGTCACTTTGTACAGAATATGCATATTTAGTTATTTATTTTAATTTGTGCGAACTTTCGATTAACAGTGAACATTTTTCTTTCATCTAAAATCAACAGAGCTCAAGAAGTGGTCTAAAACATATGGCTGAAACAGATTGTTCCACCAAAAGTAAAATGGGATTTTCGGCAGAAACCAAATCTGATACTAAAATACAGTTGACCTGTACTTTCAGCATTTCGATACAGGAATTTTTGTACTTGTGCTAGAGAATTGAAAGGTCGTAGTTTTGCTTGAATATGCCAGTGTTTTGTTGTAAATAAGTTTGCTTAAAATAGAGTTTTTATTTTGTCACTGTGATCTGATGGTGAACTTGAGCGTGTTTGAAGCCTGCAATCATAACGACTGTTGTGCAAGATTTATTTATTGCCGAAGTTTCAGTGCTGCAGTTTTTTGAGAAGAAAAACTTACAAAAAAAAAATCAATTTTTGCTCTTTCGGTGGCTCATATTTGTGCCATTGACTTACTTTGCGAAACTTTTAGTTCACTGTCCTCATTTAGATTCATCAATAGGCATTAAACGTTATTGATGGTTGTCGGAATAATGTAGCATTAACCCGTTGCATTTTTCATGACAGTTGTTGTAATGTGAGTATTTATTCCTCTACTTATATCATTTTACGGAAATTGTATTTTGTGTCATGTATAATGTGTTATAGATAATGGAGACTTCCATTCTGCAGTTATTAGTGGACATAATTTTGCACAAAACTGGTTTTGATTGGTTTTGTGTTCATTTTCGGTAGTTTGTAATGTTTTTGTAGTCTTGAGTTAGAAATTGACGTAGCTTTTTGGAACATGGTTTTGTATACAAGCAGTGTATTGTAATTACAGGGTGCGCCAAAAAACTGACCCAACTTGTTTTTGTCAGAACTTTGTCAAATCTGCACCAAATTTGATAATTTTTGTCACACAGATAGCCAAGACGATAGAATTATGTAAGATACACTCACTGTCCACCTCACACAATTTATGTCAATGCATTACCATGTAAAACGCAGATGCTCCAAATTGTTGGGTAATGCTGAGTTTTTGTCTCCGTAAAAGTTCTAATGACTTAATTGAAAACACAGTAAACTAAAATGTGATTTATTTAGCAGAATTGTAAGTTTGTATGACAACTTGCTTTCAAGTTATCAGAATTTATGCCCAAAGTGTATACAATGGCATAGATGTGACATCATGGCTGACAGTGGCATTAACGATAAACTGATCAAAATGCACAGCACTCATTTATGGATAAAATGTGTTTTAAGCTCATCAATCAGTTATTTCATTGTCTGCTGTTTTCAGCGTAAAATATTTAATATCACACAGTTATTACATCACGTGGCACTCTCTGTTAAATTGATAATAAAAAAGTGAGCAATCTAATACTGATAACCACTGGGTAATGTAAGAATTTGGCGCATTTGCATTTTACATGGTAGTGCATTGACATAAATTATGTGAGTGTACCTTGCATAATTTTAACGTTTTGGCTATCTGTGTGTCAAAAATCATCAAATTTGGTGCAGATTTGACGAAGTTCTGACAAAAACAAGTTGGGTCGTTTTTTGGCACACCCTGTATGTGACGATGATGATGATTATGTTGACAATGATGATAACATCTGTCTGTATTATGTTTGTCTCTGTTTATCTTTGTACTTATATTATATTGCCGGTAGCAAGGATCGCAATCATTTTGCCCTAAGTCCCGGTATTTTGGTGTCTTTCCAGTTTTACCTACTGCTTCCAATCCGGTGTTGGTTTTTGTATCTTTGCTGCAAATGTCTTTGTTTCAGCATTGTCAGAGTTGTTTTCCACATTTTACTGGGTGAGTCGGCAAGTTTTATTATTTCAGCTGTAGCAGAATGTCACTGGATTCCACAGCCGTGTGTATATACAAACATATACACTACACAGTACAAAATTGACAGATACACATTGATTAAAATCACGATGGTGCTAATGCAAAACAGGCAATGCAGTGATAAAATGAATGTAAGAATAAGACTGGTGTTTAATATCCGAGCACTTGAATGATTGTGGTGCTACATTTGGCTATCTCGTTACACCAATGTGCTGATTTGCTATGCCAGTCTAACTTTGTGTACTTTTGACCTTACGGTGTCTAGTTTATATATTATTTAGTTTCTTTTCATCATTTTTCTGCTTTGGCTGCGCGGACTAGACTAAGGTGGGGTTATGCATCAGTTATTGCTGGCTACGTAATTTGTGCATTATCATGGCATATCATTTGTATAGCATCACGATCAAACTTGTCTGTTGATATATAGTTGAGATTAATGTGCGGTTGCTGGTTTTGCATGTTTGCATGTGTGTGACTTCACGTATGTGATGCATTGCGAGTTATTCTACATGTACACTGGGTCCCAAAAAATGGTACCGGTTCCGGTAAAAAGTAAAGGTAAAAGGTAAAGGTGTCAATTTGTATAGCGCATCTCGCATCTCGCGTACAACGCCTCTAATGCGCTTTTCGTCACTAACCCGAGCCCCCAGCCGCACGGCCACCGCGTGCAGCCTGCAGACACAGGCTAACGCAGCGGCCGGCTAGGCAGCCCCAGTCAGCTGTACTAAGGTCACCATCTTCTGTAACCCATATAAGTGAGTCACTGCTCATTTTACCATCCCACAGAGGGTAGAAGGCTGAGTCGATCTAGCTGGCAGGCTTCACACCGAGATGGTTTACCTGCCTGCAGGCAGTCACCCATTACAGTACTAACCGGGCCCGGCGTAGAATAACTTCGTTTCAGCCGAAACGCGTTACCAACTACGCTAACTCGATCGATAATCTTGTCAGTTCTCAATGGATTTTCAAAAAATTTTACCGGCAGAATCTCTGGAAAATCTGCAATAAAACTGTCATTTAAGATCTCACCACCCCAAAAACGTGTCGTGTGGACGGATCATAAATGACACTTTTATCACAAATTTTTCAGACAATTTGCCAGTGAAAAAATTTCTAAAATTTGTTGAGAATTGACAAAGTTATCAATTGAGTTAGGTGTACCGTCGGTGTGATGCCCCAGTGCTGGGGCCCTGCCGACTAACTATCCAGACCACTTTTTTGGGACCCACTGTACTTATTTTACAGTACTGTGTATGACATTTTACTAGAGCATATAGCATAATGTTTGCCGTTTATTTTCCTGTGTGTTTTTATTGTGAAAACCTGAGTTAAATGTGTGCACCAAAATGCACATCATTCATGAAGTTGACAACTTTGTCAGTCGTATACTGTAAGTAAACAGTAATTTGATTAACTCTGTAAGAGCACATTAGTGCCAGTTGTCACAGTGCAGCACGGTAGTGCTGACACTGTTGTAAGGGCAATGAGCGTTATGTATAGGAAATAACGTTT
>Ga0209367_1007707_pt1 | contig 14800 bp, 10 predicted proteins | sample WorMetLIZISLAND2_FD_187412 | JGI IMG/M metagenome (GOLD analysis project Ga0209367, IMG submission 187412) | Marine gutless worms symbiont microbial communities from Max Planck institute for Marine Microbiology, Germany - Olavius geniculatus... ... | reverse complement strand
GGGCTTTCTGCCAGCACGAAACCGAATCTTCTTTTTTGCCCAAATCAAAATAGGAGACGCCTTTGTTGCTCAAGCCATCCGCCTGCAACTTTAACAAATCAGGCGTTGGCCGGGTATACGTACGGATGATTTTCTCCTCATAGATAGTTTTCAATTGATCAGCCACCTCAGCTATTGTTGCCGGGCGGGTGTCAGGGTTTTTATAGAAACATCGCCTCAATAAAGCTGAAACAGAGGAAGGCATTGAGGGGATTTCTTCATCATCAATTCCATGCTCGACATAACCCTCCAGAGCCTCCGCTGCTGTAAAGCCCAACTGGCAACTCATCCCTCCTATGAACATATCGAGAATCGAAACACCCCAGCTCCATATGTCCGTCTTGCGGCTCAAGGGTTTTCCTTCCCATTGCTCCGGGGAACAATAGGCCTCCGTCATGCCCCCGGTGGTTACCAGAATGCTTTGATCCTTCGCCATCGAAGCCGTAGCACCTGACACCGGCCGCGCCTTGGACAAGCCAAAGTCCGTCACCTTGGCGGTTCCCTCAACCGTCATCATCACGTTGGCCGGTTTGATGTCCTGGTGCACCAATCCCTGCTGGTGGGCATAGTCAATGCCCCAGGCAAACTGGATGGCGATATCCAGAATTCGCTCCAATGCCTCGTCGTGTTCGCCCTCGTAGAGCCTCCCGCTGCCGATCCAGTCCTTCAGGCTGCCTCCGTCCACAAACTCGGCAAATACCCGTGGAATGTCACCCAAAGTTCGAACGTAAAAGCAGGCTACCGTGTTGGGGTGCAGGCCGAGGTTAACCCACGTTTCCGCCTCCCGAATGAAGTTCTCCTTTCCCCCGGCCCTTGAGAGGGCTTCGGGCAAAGGGCTTTTGACCGCAAGATCTATATTCCAGTTTCGGTGATGCACCTTATAGACTTTGCCCATGCCCCCTTCGCCTAAAACACCGGTCACATCATACAGGTTTAGGATCACATCACCGACATTCCATTCTACGGGAACCTCACCTTCTGCTTCCTTAATTTCCTCTACGCTATCGTCAGTCTTTTCGGATGCGAATACCGTCTCTCCATGATCGACCTTTTCTTGTTCCTCATCCGGCTCCACCGCAGGGACCATTACAGTATCGGAAGCATCAACGACATGTTCCTTTTGTGCATCTTTTCCCCAAGCATTTTCCTTTAGTTGTTGAGAGTCGTCGAAATGCCCATCTCTGTTGGGTTTATCAATAGGACCGCTGAAATCCTTGTCTAATGCAGAAATTTTTTGAGCATCATCAACTATCCAGCCGCACTTTTTGCAGGAATACTCTTTCCAGTAATCATCATAGTCAAAGTCATGCGATTTGCATTTATTGCAAAGTATTTTCCGGTGTTCTGCCATGATGAACTCTTTTCGATAAATTAACGGATTTCTCTGTGTAAATGGCAATGACTGCTGTGCTGATCTTCCCCGGTTTTTGATCGAGAGTTTTGGATCTCTATCCAGGCATTTAAGGATCTAAAAAGCACAAAATATGCCACACAAACAACCGGTGGGCAGCGACTGTCTCAAACCTTTTGGAGACAAGCGTTATAGCGATAGAGCCCTGAGCGTGAGAAATGGTCGGTATCTCGCCTGGACCCGTATTCAGTCTGATATTTGAACTTCAGTCCAAAAATTATACTAAATCCGCTATTTTCTTTGCCCACCAGTCCTACCCAAATCTATCTGAAAGTAAATTGTTGCCCACTAGCCTTAGTCGATTCTGTTCCTTGACCTCACAGCTCATTTCAAAAGCATCCCCAAATCGGTTTTAGCCCATTCCAAAATACCCCTAAGATCGGCTCGACCTGTTCTTTTTACTTCTGCACGCAAAACACGAATGGCGGCTTGGGCCTCGTTCTTCGCTTTTTGGATGTCGCCTAAATCTTGCAATACCTCTGCTTTGTTCAATTTAACCCAAGATAACTCCCCAATCAGCTCAGGGCGTCCCTCCTTGTATACGAGTCGCTCATAGATCTGAATGGCCTTCTCATAGAGGTCCACCTCTGCACGGCTGTCTCCTAAATCGCTTACAGCAATCGCTTTGTTTGTGTAAGCCATCGCAAGTCCGTTGGCCAGCTCAGAGCGTCCCTCCCTGATCACCAGCCGCTCGCAGATCTGAATAGCTTTGTCAAAGAGGTTCACCGCAGCGCGGCTGTCTCCGGACTCACTCACAGCACCCGCTTTGTTCATGTAAACCATCGCAAGGGTGTTAGCCAGCTCAGAGCGTCCCTCCCTGTTCACCAGCCGCTCATAGATCTGAATGGCCTTGTCAAAGAGGTTCACCGCAGCGCGGCCGTCTCCTAACCCATTTACAACGGTCGCTTTGCTCATGTACACCGTTGCAAGGGCGTTGGCCAGCTCAGAGCGTCCCTCCCTGGTTACCAACTGCTCATAGATCTGAATGGCCTTGTCAAAGAGGTTCACCGCAGCGCGGCTGTCTCCTAACGCGTTTACAGCAAGCGCTTTGTTCAGGTAAACTAGGTCAAGGTCGTTAGCCAACTCAGAGCGTCCCCCCCTGGTCACCAGCCGCTCACGGACCTGAATGGCCTTGTCGTAGAGGTCCACCGCAACGCGGTTGTCTCCTAGCGCGCTTACAGCAAGGGCTTTGTTCATATAAACCATCGCTAGGGCGATAGCCAGTTCAGTGCGCCACTCCTTGCTCACCAGTCGCTCATAGATCTGAATGGCCTTGTCATAGATGACTACTGCAGCGCGCTTGTTTCCTAGCTCGCTTACAGCATTCGCTTTGTTCGTGTAAATTAGCGCAAGATAATTAGCCGACTCAGAGTGTCTCTCCCGTTTCACAAGCCGCTCAAAGATCTGAATAGCCTTCTCATGAAGGTCCACCGCAGCACGGCTGTCTCCTAACGCGCTTATAGCACACGCTTTGTACATGTAACTCATCGCAAGGTCGTTAGCCAGCTCAGAGCGTCCTTCCCTGTTTACCAGCCGCTCATGGATCTGAATGGCCTTGTCAAAGAGTGAAGCACTCCCCGCAAGATCCCCCAGATTGTCATGAACCAAGGCCTTATCCACCAGCAGTTTCGCCAATTTCGGCTCAAGCTCCTTCCGGCCAGAGCTGATTAGTTGCTCAAAGAGACCCTGGGCCTCTTCATAGGCCGCAAGATCCCCAATGGCCTGTGCCCTGAGAGATCCCTCCCGTGGTAACAGGAAATCCTCTGCCTCCCCCGAATCCCTGCCTCCAGCCTCCAAGGCTGCAATAAGATATTTGCGCGGATCCTCCCTCCGTACACCTTTGCTCGTCCCCCGGTCATGGATGGCAACGGTCTCGCTCATTAGCCCTCCAGCCAAAGGCTCTGTCACCGGCGGCCTGGACCTATGATACGTTTCCTTCCTAATCGTACACTCCTTAAAGATCTCCTGGAGCCTTGCTGATATCTCTCCCATGCTTTCAGGACGCTTTTCAGGTTCGCTCTGAAAACACTGCCGCAACAGTTCAACTAAAGAAGCAGGCATCTTGGGAATCGATCTGTCTTCTGCCCCCTCCTTCACGTAGTCTTCGAGCGCTAGCGGTGCAACCTGACCCAATTGCCAGAAAACCCCGCCTCTGAACATCGCAAGCACCGAAACCCCCCAACTCCACAGGTCTGACTTGAGCGAAAGCTTCAATCCTTGCCCTTGCTCGGGGGAGCAAAACGCAGGCGTATATCCACCCGCATGACTCACCAAGGCATCCTGTCTCGTAACCTCACCGATGATTGCTTCTGCCCTGGACCTCGCACGGGCCAGCCCAAAATCCGTCACCTTAACCCCTTTGACCTTGACGGTCTCATCAGAAGCAATCAATACATTGCCCGGTTTCACATCCTGATGGACCATCCCCTTCTGATGGGCCGCATCCAGACCCCACGCAAACTGAATCGCAATATCGAGCATCCTCTTGAGTGCCTCCGCGGATCCTCCTTCATAAAGCCATCTCTCGGCAATCCAATCCTGCAGACTGCCTCCCTCCACGAACTCCGCAAAAATCGCAATCTCGCTTCCCACGGCCCTGAAGAAACGAAAGGCTACCAGGTGAGGATATTCCGGCAAATCGATCCAGGTCTGAAGCTCTGAAAAAAAGAGACGCTGGGATTCGACGCCCGTGATCTTTGCTCTCTTGACTGCGAAGCTTTGCCCCGTAGAATAGCTTCGTACCAGGTACACTATCCCCATCCCACCCTCACCCAGGATTTTTTCCACAATATAGTCCCCTAGTACCGACTGACCTGTCGACCAGTCATTGTCTAATCCAGCTGCAGCTCTGACCTCGGTCTTTTCGAAGTTGGCATTTCCTGGGGGCTCTTCGATGGCCTGCTTTTCCGCAACTTGCTTCGTCTGGATAGGATCCCGAGGCAAACCTTCAACAGGTATATATTTATCTGCTGATAATAATTGTTCCTCGCCAGGCATATTTATCCCCGGATATTTAATACCAAAATTATTTACACCTGGATTTAACTCCGCAAATGGAATTCCAATGCTATTAATATTCTCTCGAAGAGCCAGACTAATTGTGATCAGATCCATCAATTCCTTCTGATTATCGGATTTCAAGCAGTCACCTATCGCATCCTCCCATTTGATGAAAGCCTGATAAGCCATACCCATCTCCATCCGCAAGACAAATTGGGCGGGTTCCAAAACTTCGCAGCCCTCTGTGGAAATATACCAGAGACAGCATTCGGGACTTCCCGGAATGTATCCATTCCCTTCTTTGTTTATCCTTTCGAGGGCTGTGAGAAAATCTTTAAACAGCCGGGCGCTGTGTTTTCCGATTTCTGTAGTCATGAGTGATTGGTAGAGCGGTTCTTGATTTCCTTCCTGGGTTGAAGATGTAATGTGTACTCACCACTTTTTATGGTGGTCCGCAAAAGATGAAACCAGACTGAATGAATATCCCTGTATAGATTGAATTACAGGCGTTGGCTTATTACCTGATGCCACTTGATTAGAGTATTCAATTAAATCACTAATAAATTTTTCGAGCTCATCTACAAAGCCTGATTTGCTTTTCACTGAGCTTTTAGTGGTTTCTTTGGATGGGCTTTTCATGGTATTTTCTATTGTGCTTTCCACATTCGAATCGTCCATTTTCTGTGTGGCTTTTTTGCTTTCGTGAAGTGAAGGGACATCAATAGGCCCAAAGCTGTCTGATATTTCGATAGGATCAGCGACTGCAGTGTTCAGAGCAGAAATCTTTCCAGCATCTTCAACTATCCAGCCGCACTTCCTGCAGGAATACTCTTTCCAGTAGTCATCATAGTCGAAGTCATGAGATCTACATTTATTGCAAAGAATTTTCTGTTGTTCCGGCATGATAAACTCCCTTGCTTTTTTATCAGAGCTGAAAAGCTGCCTTTAGATCATGAATCCAAATGGTACGAAACAGTTTCTTCCATTCGGTGTCTATCGTCATATGTTTTTGGTAATTGTCCTCGTCGATACCCATGAGGCATTGTGTCTTTTTCTTTGATAATAATTGTTTCAGCGCATCCATGAGATTGGCTCCGGATGCCGATGCTCTATATTTGTGGATATCATTAAAAAAAAGGATAACATTTCCGGCGTCCATAGCTTCTTCGAACAGTTTGCCCATTCTGTTCTCCAGATCACCATGGCTGACATTCCCGGTTCTCCAGGCATCTGCCGATATCTCGATTTTTACGACTCTTTTGCTCCTAGCCTCCGAGGGAGAGGAATCTTTTGAGAAGTATTGAGCGATACTCTCAACTATTTCTCCGGGAGTGCGTCCCCCCTTCTGAATGAGCAGGACATTCGTATTTTCGCCCTGAAGGATATCATCAATCAGCACTTTGCAGACCGGGTCCTTGGCGGTATCCGCCTCCTGGTCTTTCCCGCCTTGGCTTCGCCTGCGGAATGCGAACCCGGTTAGGTCTTGTCCGTACCGGTCAAGATTAGGCGTCTTTTTAGCGGCAATCAGGTCTAAACAGCCCGCTTTCGCCAGGACATCCTTTATTTTGGGCGAAGGATCATCGAGCAAGGCGTCCAGGAGGTTGACGGTAAACCATTTCGGTGCTCCGGGTTGTCGGGCGGCATTTTCCGCTTTTTCGAAAATTTTACGGGAGGCCTTTGAGCGATGTATCAGGCGTCGGCTTTCGTAGCGACGGCCCCCCTTGCCGATGCGTTTGCGCAGGCTGTAGCGGATTTTCCGGCTCTTGTCGGGTACCGGGAGAGACCACCTGCTCAGCTGCGAACGAAGATCATCACGTTCGGAAACCAAAGGCCTGATCATAGTCTGATCGCGCACGAGCTGTTCAAAATGCCGTTCTTCCAGTTCCGCGAATTTCAACGTGCCGAGAAAAAGATGCGAGGGTTCGATATTTTCAAACTCCGCTGCCATCGCCTCTTGAGCAGCCAGAGGCCACACGATTTGAATGGAAAGTTCGGATTCCATGATTCACCTCTTCGTTAATAATTCTATCCCTCACTCCGGTGAAATAACCTTCGATCTAAACTGAAAAGGCTGAGTTTATAGAATTACAATGGTTTCCACTTGAAACGCTGTTACGCACACCACCAGTTACAAAGCGCTCTTCAATGCCTTTAGCATCGCCCCGGCATCTTCATAGCGCTCTGCGGGATTACGAGACAGGGCGTTGTCGATTATTTTCGCCACTTTTCTCGGTATATTGCGCTCGTGTCTTCTAATCGGCACTGCCTGTCCTTCCAAAATGAGTTTATAAATATCTTGGCCGCGTTTTGGCTCCCACACGGGTTTTCCCGTCAGCATGTGATAAAAAGTTGCCGCAACTTCAAAAACATCGGTGGACGGTTTCACGTACCTGTAGTTCACAATGTGCTCGGGCGCCATGTACGGAGGGCTGCCGCAGAAACCACCGGCGGCTCCTGTAATTGAGCCCTTGGTCATGCCTGCTTCAGTAAATGCTTTTGCAAGGCCAAAGTCCGAAATTTTGGCCGACCATCTTCCGGATCTGCCGGACAGCAGAATATTGGCCGGCTTGAGATCCCGATGTACGACGCCGTTTACCTCCTTTCGCCCGGTTTTTAGATCAATCGTCAGTGTCGCAGTGTGAGCATAAGCCAGGCCTTCCAGCACCTGGATCATCAGGGGCGCGGCTTCATCAAAGGCTAGCTTTCCGTTTCGTTCCAGCAGATCCCAGAGGGATCCGCCAGCCATGTACTCCATTTCCACGAAATGAATCTGGTCCCATTGACTTGCTTTTTCGCAGTGAATGATATTTGGATGGCGCAGCTGATGGGATATCTTCATCTCACGATCAAACATGAGGGCTTGTTTCTTGTCGGGCTTGCGCGTCTGAAGCATGGTTTTCAAGGCGACCAATTTTTCGTCATCAACGCGGATGGCCGCATAAACTGCACCAAACCCACCCTGACCCAGCTTTTTCTGGATGTAGTACCCTTTTAATTCCGGTATTTTTTCTTTGCCGCCTGTAGCAAGAAACCCATTAACAACCTCTTCGATAACCCCGGCAGGATCATGCTCGGCTCTTCTGCGCTGCTCCATGCTGAGGCCGATATCACCGGGCAGCAGTCTGTCCACCAGCACATCCTTGCCGGCTTCTTGTGCCCTTTTTTTCTTTTCCTCTTTATCGCGACACTCCTGACACAAATAACTGCCTCCAACGAATTCCGCCGTCTTTCGCTTTTCCGGTGGAATGTCCTTTCCGCAATCGACACACAAAACTGGTGCCTCGATCTTAAGTGTGAATTCGTAAACACCCGCTTTCACTCGATCACCGTCGCGCAGGGGAATCGGTTCGCTGCATTGCGCGTCCTCGGGGTTGACATGATTCGGCCGGCCGCCGTGTTTCTGATCATTCACATAGGTACCGTTGAGACTGCCCAGATCCTTGAGCATTACATTGGGTGGGTTGATCTCCAGCATGAAATGGTGTCGCGAAAAGGTAATATCGTCCTGGGGGACAACACAGGTGCAGTCGGTGGCCCGGCCAAAGGTGAATCCTTTTGGTTCGTGGAATTCAAAGATCTTGCCTGACAAGCTGCCGGATATTACCTCGAGGCTTACTTTCATGGGTCTCCATCCTTTTTATTTTGAAGATCATGCGCAACCGAGCCGACTGGTCAACAAGTATGATACAGTTGTATGTGGGGTATACGATTTTGATCCAAATGTGATAAGCATCCTTTGTCATCCGCTAAAACTGAAGGCTCTCAGCCTGTGGCTCAGCTTTCCTTAAAGATCTTCCAATCTTTCGCCGAACCAATACCTTATTCTTTTTACCTTGAGTTTTTCCTTCATAGCCATCAACCTGGATAATCAAAACAGTGATATTATCCCTACCGCCGGCATCATTCGCGGTTTGAACCAATTTTTCACAAACGGTGTTTAGGTCCGACTCGGTCCGGAGGATTTCACCGATCTTTCGGTTGCTTACCTCATTGGTCAAACCGTCGGAACAGAGCAATAGCCGGTCTCCACTTTTTAGTTCCAATAAACCAATTTCCGGTTCCATATCTCCTTCCATTCCGACATATCGCGTCAAAGCGTGGCGCGCAGGGTGCTTCTCCGCTTGTTTTTTTGAGATCTGGCCGAGCTTCAGCAACAGGTCCACAATCGTGTGATCTTCGGTGAGCTGCTCGAAAGCGCCATTTCGCATCAGGTAGGCCCGGCTGTCGCCCAGGTGGGCGATAGCAGCAATATTACGTCGCACAAGGCAAGCAACAACCGTCGCACCCATGCCCATTAACTCCGTTACCTCCGATGCTTTCCTGTGTATTACACGGTTTAGATTACATATCGATTGTTGCAGAGCCTCCAACAATTGATGTTCATGGAAATTTGAGGAGGCAGGCAGGATGGGAGCCATGTTGATCGGCAGGGCTTCGGTAACCATTTTTGATGCCACCTCTCCCCCCTCATGCCCACCCATGCCGTCACTTAGGATATACAGACCAAGATCTTCAACAATAGAATAGGCGTCCTCGTTGTGATCGCGGACCCTGCCGGTATCGGAAAGTCCTGCGGCAAGAATTGCATTTCGGACGCCGGGATCAGATACGGGCTGTCGTCTGGAAGATGTTTTCATACACATTCACTCCAGCTAAAAGATTATTTAAACTATTTATCAGTGTTTCCTTCCGTAGTCATAGAAGGAATTTGGGTGGATGAATTTTTTTAAGGAATTGGATTGCCTTTTCCTCTCTATCCTTGCCGCCTGATTTAGCAGGCGGAGGACCGGAAGGATCATAATGTCAGTTAAGCCTATTGATTCAACCCCGCCAAATGTCGTTATTCGGCCATCGGGGCAAAGGTTCTTATTCAGACATCACAAAGCAATATGGCAATAGTCGTGCCAATGAAAAGAATGGGAGCCTTGCATAGCTTAAGTAGCTTTAAATGCGGATGAATCAGGCCAAGTTCAACCAGTGGGCGAATGGAACTGGCACATGGCCGTAAATTGCTATTAGTATGATTTCTGAACTAAAGTTCAAAAATCATACTCTGAAAAGTTGTCTCCTTTCACAAATTATAGCGTTTTTTTCTTTCAAAAAAGGTGGCTCGCGCAATACCGAGCAACTTTATTGCGCGATCATTGTTCCCTTTGCTGAATTTCAGCGCCCGTCGGATGTGGTTTTCTTCTGCCCGGGCCAAAACCTCTTGCAATGGAGGGAAACCGGGAGCTTCAGGGCGCGCTGAAGTCACCATTTTGGTCGGTAAATCCCCAGTCTCTATTGTGTTGGCATCGCTTAAAGCATCCAGTGCTTTAACCACGTTAATTAACTCACGAACATTTCCCGGCCAGGAATAGATTTGCATCCGCTTGATGGCGGATTTATTAAATGTTTTCTTCGAATCAATCTCTTTCAAAGTGGTTCTGATCAGTTCGGGTATATCGTCACTTCGATCACGCAACGGCGGGATGTGAATAGTTACCCCTCTGAGGCGATAATACAGGTCTTCTCGAAATTTGCCGTTTTTGACCGCTTTTTCCAGGTTCTCGCGTGTTGCACATACCAATCGTACGTTGGTATTGATCCATTTGGTACCCCCCACCCGCATGAACTCTCCCGTTTCCAGGACGCGCAGCAACTTTACCTGGATGTTCAGCGGGATTTCAGCAACTTCATCGAGGAATAAGGTGCCTTCATGGGCCATCTCCAACCTTCCGATCTTCTTGGTTAGAGCCCCTGAAAATGCTCCCTTTTCGTGGCCGAAAAGCTCGGATTCAATCAGCGCTTCAGAGAGTTCCGCGATATTGAGCGGCATGAAGGTCTTATCGGAGCGTCTACTCAACCTGTGGGCGGCTTTTGCAAATAAATCCTTACCCGTACCGGTCTCGCCCAGCAGGAGGACCGTTAAGTCCTTCACAGCTACCCGTCTGAGATCCTCATAGGCCTTTAGAAGTTTGTTCGATCGCCCTACAATCTGGTGCTCTCGAAACAATTCCTGCTGCAATGCCACGCAGCGCTCGTCACTGAGCAGCTGCTTTGATTTAATCTCTAACAACTCACTCGCATTGCGTATTCCGAGATGGATATAGTGGCTGAGTGCGGACAAGAATTGAAGGTCAAGTTCCGAAAAAACGTTGGATTCCACTCTGCTGTCCGCGTAGATTACGCCGGTGCAGGACCCTTTTTGCCCTAAAGGGACACATACAACAGATCTTATGTTGTGAAAGCCTACACTCTCGGCTTTTGAGAAACGCTTGTCATGAAGGGCATCAGAACTCAGGATGGATATGCCCTCTTTTAAAGTCCTGGTAATGATAGTCTTGCTGACCGGCCATTGCCCGAAATTTTCGGACAGTTGGATATCGTGATCTATGAGGGGCTGTAGGTTGCCTTGTTGATCGAAGCTTGCAATAAAACACCGTTCTAGTTGAATCGATTTCGTAAGAGCGTCAAGAGTTGCCTTTAGGAGTTGATCGAGGTCCCTGTTGCCTAAAATGCTGTGACCAAGAAAATAAATCAGCTGCAATCGACGGTAGGAATCCGATAAAGTCCTTTCGTCAATATCTTGGATTCGATCAGGAAATAGATCACCGTGGGGATCAAGTAAGATTTCCTGGCTAAAAGATTCTGGGACTTGTTTGCTGCCTTTGGTATTATCCTTTTTCATTCTTACTCACCTTTTCCGATTATTAGCTGGGATTTTTTTTGGGCGTATTATCAAGAAAAGGATCATCGAATTTAGCTCAATTAGTACTAAATACGGTATATTTGTCAAATAAAACCTTTGGAGGCCATATCGAGAATTTTCTCGCCTGGCTGATAGGTGCCAAGTCGAGTAAGAAACCGAAAGGGTAGGTCAAGCTGGACTACTTGAATTGCAAAAATAAAAGGCGTGCCGCTCTACAACCGATATGCGGCAAACTGATCGGACAGATTCGCTCGTATAACCGTCGTGGTTTGCACACGATTCGTCTTCATATACGATTTTGGGTGCGTTCGGGAATTCCGGTTATTTGGCGCCGTAAGGTAGGATCAGACCAGTATATTTGTTGCTCAGGCTCAATCCCAAACGTTGAGACTGTGACTTAAACCACCTTTTGGTTATATTTTGCCCTCACTATCTTCTATTGCGGGATATTCATAACCAACTTCAAACCATCATGCATCCCTTCCATTCTTTTGTTTGAAAGTGTTCCTATCTTTTCTGGGATAATTCAAGATTGTCAAGCAGATGTGAAATATCTATTGGACGTGTGCTCCCAACTTTCTTTGGGGACGTTTTGCCTTGAGCGATCATGGTGTGGTTTTCATGCTGAACCTGCTGCGGTGCTGCACCGACGCTCCAGAACTTGAGAAGTTGATCGAGGTAAGACAAACGGCTTGATAGGAGTGGCTGCGTGGTCCATCATCTTAGACCGCTAGGGGCGATACAACTCCGTTTTCCAGACGATCAATTTTCGAGACCAGCTTCAATGCCGATCGGGCCGGTTTAGGTACCGGCAGTCTGCAGAACCACCAGGGCGTCCACCGCCACCGGTTTGCCGCCGGAGATGATCACCGGGTTGATGTCGATCTCCTTGATCCGTTCGTTTTCGGTCCCGATTTGACCCACCGCAATCAACATCTTTGCCAGCAAGCTTTTGTTGACGGCCGCCATGCCGCGGATTTCTTCCAGGATCTTGCCGGCCTTGATACCCTGCATCATGTCCAGGGCGTCCTGCGCGGTCAGCGGAGCCACGCGAAAGACCGTATCGTTTAAGATTTCGGTGAATATACCCCCCAGACCGAACATGACACAGGGGCCGAATTGGGCGTCACGGATCATCCTCACCACCAGTTCGCGCTGCCCTTTGATCAGTTCCTGGACCAGAATTGCCCCGCCGGAAGCTCCGTTCATGGAGGTGCTGATTTCATCGAACGCTGCTGCGGCCTCCTGATCGTTTCTGACATCCACCCGGATGAGGCCTTTTTCGGTTTTATGGGAGATTTCCGCGGAACATCCTTTGATAACCAGCGGATAGCCGATGCGGCCGGCGGCTTCGAGAAGGTCCTGCGGACTGTTGACCAGTTCCTCGCGGGTGACCGGCAGACCGTAGGATGCCAGCACCTGCTTGGATTCGTACTCCGTCAGGGTTGTTCGACCCTCATTCAGCGCATTGTCTAATATTTGCATGTCAACCTCCGCCAATATGTTCCCGGAAACGGTTTAAAAACACCACCTGGATCTTCTGCGGCGGATCTTTGGCCGTGATCTGCAACTTGTCCGGCTCGGACGTGGTTTTGTAATTAAGTCCAGCCACCATAAAACAAAATCAGTTTTTTTTAAACCATATCTTTCGCGGCAGACAGGCGCTGATCATTGTACCTGCCAGCCCAGTGAAGGCAATGTACCGGCATCGTCGGTTTTACAGATGGGCACGATCCGAAATGCTGGAGGTCAGCTCTTGATTCTAAAGTAAATAGTATATTAGCCCGATACCATATTTGGCGAGTCAACACAGGGTGATTGGATACCCGTAACGATAACGTATCTGTCCGCATCCCGGGGATCGACGTAACGGTTTAGTCCAAATTCTTTCGAGAATTTGTAATTTACAAAACTAAATAGGGAAAATCATCAATGACTGAAACAGCTAAATCACGCGAAGAAATCATGGATCGATTAGAGAACTTTGGCATTACCGGCAAGAATGTCTATTTTATCGATTATATTCCACTGCTCGAAATGATTTGGGCGGATGGAAAGCCGCAAAAAGCTGAGATGGATATATTTTATGATTTCCTTGAAAGGCATGTGGCCCATCTCAACAAAATGGCCGGCTATATGGCCTTCAGATTGGAAGAGGCGGTTGACTTCGTGTCCGGCTTCCTGGAAGTGCGGCCTTCACCCGAAATGATGAAAACACTGCGCAGTCTTGCCGTTCACTCGGGTTTGTTCCATGAGGATAGCCATAAAAGAGCCCGGTTCGAAAAATCGCTGCTGTCTCTCTGCCTTGACATCGCCGCCAGCAGCGTAACCGAATATCCGTACGGCCTGAACGAACGATTTAGTGCCGATGAAAAGCGATGTTTTTTTGAAATTCTGGATACATTCGAGAACAAAAAGGTGGCCGAGAGAGGTACCCCATAAAACCGCACAACGTTTCCATCCGCCCCCGGTTTGTTTAAAAAACTGTCTCCAAAATGGGTCCGGAATCAAGAGAGCACCTGGCGGCATGCTGATTCCCATTTAGGCAGGCCTGGCGGCAAATTTTTGAATGCCCTCCCGTAGTTTGACAAAAAAGGCATAGTATTCTTTCATCGATTTCAGATTTCTGACCTCTATCGATGCGTTTGGATTCAAAACAACGATCGCCGGCCTGGGGCTGGTCAGCAGCGAAACGTTGTCGATCTCACCGGTACTGCATTCACCGGCTAAAGTGTCGTTGATATAGTAGCTTGTTGAGGCGCTGTCGATCGAGACATATTGTGACTGAGCCAGCAGCAGGGTTTTGCGGACGATAAGGCCCATCGCAAACAAGTACTCAACCACATCGACAGGATCCCAGTCCGGTTCAAATACAGAGAGAATGCCCCAAAAACTAAACTCCATATTTACGCTGGGCGCACCCGAGCCGTAAAATCGATCATAAAGAAAAATCAGCAGGCCGCCGAACTTGATCATGACTCCCGCCACTACCAGCATGAACAGAAAGAAGCCGGATTCCTTCAAAATCTTAAGGAAAAATGTCAGCCGCATGTTGGATGTCCACTTGGTCGAAATCCTCAGATTCTTGGGCGTTGTTTTTACTTTAATGGTATCGTCGGATATGTTTTGTCGGCCCAAGCCGGCAACGGTCTCATTTATATTGCTGTGCTTGAAATCGAATCGAACCCTTAGGAGTTTTGCCGCATACCTGGCTTTTTTCACCGCCCGGAGAAGGTCCTTTTCCTCGGCTAAAAGCAGCTCGGAACTATCGTTGAACCTTACGCTGGCGTGCCAGACGGCAGCCACTGTTTCACGGAAAGCGCCACCCCGACGGTCGACCTGGTGGATTGAGATGTGATTTACTTCGGCAGGATCCAATTCGGCCGCATAGGCCACTTCCCCTTCCGGATTTGTTTTTCTTAGAATAACCTTACCCTGCGGGCTTTTAATCAGCCGGATGAGATCATTGCGTTTGCAGTTGCGGTACCTGTACTTGGCCAGTTGAACGTCCAAAAACCAGATGCCGGTTAAACTTGGGTTTTCGTTTGCCAAATACACGAATTCGCGCAAACCTTCGGCGGGTGGGCATTTCGTCCACTGAATGATATTCATCGTGTGTCTACAGATTTTGGCTATTTTGGGGGGGTATTTTCGAGGTA
>Ga0209367_1007706_pt1 | contig 14801 bp, 10 predicted proteins | sample WorMetLIZISLAND2_FD_187412 | JGI IMG/M metagenome (GOLD analysis project Ga0209367, IMG submission 187412) | Marine gutless worms symbiont microbial communities from Max Planck institute for Marine Microbiology, Germany - Olavius geniculatus... ... | reverse complement strand
CTTTCATAAAACGAACGTCTTGATTACACTGTAGGCCTAGGCCCATTTGACACGATTGCTTGGTACGTGCCTTGACGCTGACTGTTACTCACCCTCCCTCCCCAATAGTGCACAGTAGAGCATGGCCTCACACACCACCTCGCTAATTACCCTCAGCGTCTTCGGCGTCTTCGTCATGCAAGGCAGCCAGGAGCCACACCTGGTTAAGCTCTTTCTGAGGGAGTCATGCTCCTGCCCGGCGACGTCGACCTGCTATCATGTCACTGCCTATAAATTAATATTGTGTGGGTGATCTTGGTCAGGACTTGATTTACTTACTCTTACAAAAGGCTGAGTTGACCTTGGCGGTTGCTTGGCGGTTACCTGTCTAGCTGGAAACGTACTGATATAGTGTGCGTAATAATAGCTGTCGATTTTCTATAAATAATTTTCATGAACTTTTAGGCTATAGGCAAATATAGAGCTTGAGACTGTGTATATATCATGACGTTTTGGATGTCGCAACAGAAGCTATGGTTAGGGATAGGGTTAAGATTAGGGTTAGGGTTAGGGATAAAGTTAGGGTTAGGGTTAGGAAAGGGTTAGGAGATGTTTAAACGAATAAATTGCAGCTTAATTACAGCATTGGCTATTGCAACATCCGCAGTTCTGCACATCCGCAATCCGCTTTTTACCTGTAGCCTCATTGTTTTGGTAGGCCTACGTTACCTTGATTTAGTATCAGGCTAATAAGTGACCCGCATTGAATAACTGTATTATATCAACTGGCATTTTAACGTGCCAAACGTGCAGTGCAAAACGCAAATAATGTATGTTTTTCATTGCGATGAACGGCTGTAATATAGTGTCTTGGTATGCTCAGGTATAGACCTAACTATCCACGAACTATTCACCGCAGTGGCAATTGTCTTTGATCGTGCGATTTAATGCAAGACTTTCTTAACTAGGCCTACCTGAGCAGACGTGTTGGCCATCGTCATGGCGGCAACCGTTTTGTGAGTAGGCCTATTTGAGCTGAATTCTTTAGCTGTCTTTGATCGTGCCTTAACGGTAGTTCGTCAGTGAAATATCTCAGTAGGTCTTCTTAGTTCTTAATGACCTAGGGTACTTGAGTTGACCTTGCATTCGTGCATCATGTGCCACCTTACGTACGCTCGTGAGTTAACGGACTTCAAGGTGTTTTAAGAGTTAAGTTGAAGACGTCAATATGTGATTACTTTGCCGACTGTGTGATCGGCCGTTTGTGATGTGCCAATGTTGATACGAAACGCAAATGTAAGCCTAAGTCTTCGCGAAGTTGATTATTTGATTTTTATTTGAATTTTGCAGAATGCGGAAAAAATCTAAGGCAGTGATTTTCAATCAGGGTTCCATGGAACCCTAGAGTTACGCGAGCATCTGCCAAGGGTTCCGCAGATGGCCAGTAAAAATAACTTAGCGAGCGAAGTCATGCCAGACAAAGTCGTAGAAAATCAGCACCGGATGAAGTTAAGCTTCAGCATGTCTATTTTTTCATAGATCTACTGTGTTGAATCATTTTTGTTGTTAGTAATTTTGGCATATTTGCATTGTAGACCTATATTATAACATAGGCCCCCTATATGCACGGCATTACTTAACTCCGAGGATTAGTGCTTATCGGAAATGATTAGGGTTATGGTTACGAAATCGTTTGACGATTTAATTAGTTAATTCAATTCTTTGAACACTCTGCTAAGGAAAATAAAAAGACGTGTCTCTGAGGGCGTACACGTGATAAATTTCTTGTTTGGTGGCGGAAGCTAAGCAGCCGTCGACGACTGCCTCGCTCGCTTTGTTCAGTTAAATACAATAATTTAACATAACTTACAATAACTTACAGGCCTACTAGTCCTAATAGTTAAATGCTATATAGCTCTTCAGGGGAAACCCATCTCGGAGCTACGGAGCGGCCGAGTTTCAGATTTTAATAGGTCATCTTTGCCTGCTTTGTCGTCCCTGTGGGGGCTCTGCACTGCTAGGGAAATGTGTCTGTAGTTTCCATTTTGCATACATCGCTGGACGCATGGGGTTTCGTGAGTGACCTTCACGCTTGTTTAGGGTTCCACTGCAGCAAAAAGGTTGAAAAACACTGTAATTTGCTTAATGTTCCGCAGGTGAAATTCTGCAAAATACCCTTTTCAAATTTCCGCAATCTGCATTCCGCAAAGTACACCTTTCCTTTGGAAGTGTATATTTGCACTTACGTAAGTGCGAATAGGCCACATGTTTTCCGCACATACAAATAAAAAAAATAGACTTAATGCTTGTAAGGATCAGCAATGGTATCTCAGACCTTATGGGTAGCTTCTTGTCACTTTCCTATAGACCTGAAACCAGCAGGGCCCTTGGTATGATCAGCAGAACAATTTCCTACTTAGGCCTAAGTCGTGACGTTAGGCTGAGCTTGTATAAGTCACTCGTACAGCCTCACCTAGAGTTTGCTGTTTCTGCTTGGTCTCCTTATATTACAGCAAGGACAAACTACTCTTGGAGTGTGTGCAACATCGCTTCACCACACCAGAATGTTTAGCTCTCAGACAGTTCTTCAGTCCTCAGCATTAAGTGCATGTTTGCAGGCAGACACGCGTAATGTTGTGCCTGGCGTTCACAGCAGCAACAGTGGCCAACGTCTCCTCTGCATGCATTATGGTCACCAGTTCTCGTCGAGTTCCAGGAATAGAAATTCTTGTATCGAAAAACAAAATTCTTGAAAATTAATATGTCTACCGGAGTACCGGTGACTCTGTTTAAAACCTAGTTTGCACTTGAAATGTAATATTTTCGTTGAAAAACATTTAAAACATTCTCACATTTAAAACTACAGGAATAATCATAATTTTTTTTCATGAAATATTTATTTCAGATCACACTATTAGAATGGTGACACGACATTTATGTCTGTAAACTTATAAAGTCTTATCCTAGAGTAGGATTAACTTAGTAAACTTACAGCACAATGACCTCTGACAACATGCGGCCTATTCTGTAATGTGCGAATATCGTAAAATGATAGGTGCACTTACGTAAATGTGGATAGTTTTTTGCGCGGTTTTGTTAATTTTTCGAAAATTGCATTTTTGTACTATTCGTCACAATTGTGCCGATCACTTTAACAGAGACCACAAAACTTGAAGAAATTAAGGTACAATTAAGAAAACGACCGTGTTTCGTGGTTCATGCTATACAGGGACAGCGGTAACCGGAATTGATCTCCATCCGCTGGGAAGGTGTACTTTGCAGAATGCGGAATTTTGAAAAGGTGTCTTTTGCGGAATTTCACCTGCGGAACGTTCCACAAATTACACCTTAGAGTTTTTTCGCATTCCCCAAAATTGAAATAAAATCAAGTAAAATCAAGTAATCAACTCAGCGTAGGCTTACGTTTAAGTCTCGAATTGACATTGGCACATCACAAACGGCACGGTTACACAGTAATCACGTGCTGACACTTCACACAAGAATGCGAGGTCAACTCGAGCAGTCTAGGCCTAATCTACAAACGATTCCTGATGTGGCACAAAGACTGAGTCGCTTGCTCATGTAGCTTGTATAGGTAGCCTACTGTGTTGTTTGTTTGAACTGACTGACATATTTTACTACTTTTTTGATTAATTGATTAAAACGCCGGAATTGAATCTTGGTCAGTATTCAGGCAAAAGTCTAATAGGAGCTAACTCATGTATTATCTGTAAAGAGTTTGCACGTTACATTAAAGTTATTAGGAGATGACTGTCTACTTTGTAAGAAATACTTTCATTAGGAGGACATTATAGCTAAAACGACTGTGTAAAAAAACAACACGGGTCACTTAATTAGCCTGATACTAAATCAAGGAAATGTAGGGCTACCAAAATTATGTTACAAATTAGCTTATTATCTCCACCTGCAATGTACACGGAGGCTTGTGGGCATAGTGGTTGAGCGCTTTGTGGGATTCTACATCTATTCAATTGACAAAACAACAACAACAACAGCAACATTTTCTGCAATTTTAATTCCGCAAAAATACACTTTTTTGAAATTCTGCATTCCGCAAAGTGCACCTTCCCCCATCTGCTAGTGTTGTGTGATACCTGAAATTGGAGCCATGATAACGATATCGTCTCAGGTCTTGAGTATCAAGATACTGTCACGATACCGGAAGTGCATATGAAACATTAGTCCACAGGCCCTGTTGATGGGAGGGGGTAAAGTTTTCTCAGGCCGCGCGACGTTGGGTGTGCCGTCATTCAAAAATATAGGTTATTTACATGTTTGACGGCACAACTGATTCATCTGTATTGAGCTAATGTCAGTCATCACTCATCAGTTATTTTGCAACAGTCTTTCAACAAGTCTGTTTTCTTGGATGAACGAATGTACATGTATTCAGTATTCTGTAGCCTGCTCCCTAGACACCACCCCATATATAGGGCCTCTTTTTATTGCTTTCACGCAGTGTGCAGTTGCCAACAATGGAGCAGTTCAACTGCAAACTGCATGGTATCAAAACTGGTATCATCACGATATTTGGCAGTATCATGGCATCGCGATATATCGAGATCTCTTCAATGTTGATATCAAACCGTTGGTATGCACGATAGTTATCAACGTATCGTAGGTATCAAACACCACTGTTCTTTCTTCACTGCGTAACAAATTTTGTCTTTATCCCCATTCCCTACCCCATCCTCCGCATTGTATGTCCCAGTCCCCACCATTTTTCCGCACAATTTCTTGCACCATCTGTTCCCATTTCCCACACTTTCCTCTCATCAATTATTTTCGTGTTTATTCATAATTGTTTTGCAGAAATCATTATTAGTATATAGTTAGTTGTAATTGTCATTGTCATTGTCACACGTCACATCTTGAGTTTGGACAAAGTTGAAACAACAACAGATCATCCATAGCATCAGTTCTCATCTGTTTTATCATTACTGCGGTAATACTACATGGTTAAATGATTGAATGCTATAGCTCTTCATAGGAAACTTATCTCAGAGCTACAAAGCATCACTCATCGTATGTGATCACACAGTGTTACCTGCCGCCCAACACAGGTGAACACATCCTGCCTTAACCCCAGCCAGATAGGCTGGTACTTGATTTACCTACTCTGGAGGGATGAAAGGCTAGTTGACCTAGGTGACTGAGATGGTTTACCTGCCTGCATGCAGTCACCCATCAAAGTACTAACCCAGCCCAGCATAGAGTAACTTCATTGATTAGATGGAACACATTACCACTACGCCAAGCTGCCAACCCAAAATATTTCTTTTGAAATTTTTCCTTTGCTGCAATAATTACCACAGTTACACAGTTTGTATGTCTGTGACGTAGTAGGATGAAGCAGTAATTGCACTAATATGTGTTACCAAACCTAACTCTATTTCTTTTTAAGCATATGATGCTGATTTAGTACTACACAAATTCTAATATGTATTGGCTTTATTGTTGTAATATAGTGTTGCTATTTTGTACATTGTTTAGCATTGTAATGTTAGTTATTTGCTTGCCAGGCTATTGTCTGAATGGCTGGAGTATTATTTGAAGATATATTTGATGTCAAAGACATAGATCCAGATGGTAAAAAATTTGAAAGAGGTCTGTATCGTCATGTAGTGTTAGGTGTTTTGTGTTAGGTGTTAGGTGTAATAGCTGTTTTTAGCTTTGCGGTTACTAGAAGGTGTAACGCTTAACACTGACTACAGCGGGTGGCCAAAAGTGTGTCATAATGCGATGATTACGGCGGAAAGTCGTGAAGTGCACCGCAAGTAAAATACGTAAAATTTTGTACTCATGCACATCTTGAGTTAATTTATATCTATGGTCAAGTAGTTTTATCTATGTAAGATGCATTGCGTCATTTGTGACATCATTTTATCGAAAATTTTGACAAACAAACCGATTGGACTGCTGTGGGTACCATAGGCAGAGAATTGACAGGGGAGCGAAAGAAAATTCTTATAAAATTAAGTAATAGTACTTCTATGCAATTATTCATTTCAAGTACATTAAATGCAAGATCGTCTTGCATTCAGAAGTTTCTGAACTAACAGAAATGTCGACAAAGCGTAGAAAAGTGGCTTTAAACTGGCAGACCATCAAATCTGATCGAAGTAGCGATTGGAGATTAATTCATCATGTTGAAGTGCACAGAAAGAAGACATTGGCTGAAACTATAAACTTTGTAATGATACACTGACTCAACAATTATCGCCACGTACGGTATGACGTCGTTTACGTTCCTGTGGTTTTGCTACATGGAAAATTTGGAAGCAATCTGTATTCTGTAATGAGCAGGGTGAATAGAGCTTGCCATGTGTTTTGGTGTATAGAGAATCTGAGCTGAAAGACGGATGACTGGAAATCAGTTGAATTTACAGAAGAAAATCGTATAGTAATAGGACAGGGTAGAGAAGTCGAGCCTACGTTTGGAGAACGCCACACGAAGTCTGGAATCTCAAATGTCCTGAGAGGCAGCAACAGTCAAAATATATCACCATGTTCTGGAGCTGTATTTGCTAGGAAACAGTGGGTACTTTAGTACCAGTTTGCAGAAATATTGATTCTTGTAACTATGTGAATGCACTTGATGCAAATTTTTGGCCAGGCGTATGCAAACTTTTTGCTGGAAAGCACTTCTTTTAGCAGGATGGTAGCCCCTGTACATCATTCAGTATTTACTCATCTGTGAAAAACAGGAAATCACTTTTTGGGTTTACAATGTCAGTACAATCATTGGACATAAACATAATTAAAAATATGTGGAAGATCATAAAACTTCATGTGCAGAAAGAATTGTCAGCTATTAACTCTCGACAGGACTCCAGTGATGTTAACAAGGCCAGACCACTCAAGGCTAAGGCCACGGTCCCAAGGCCAAGGCCAAAGCCATTCCATAATGCAAAGGCTTACGATAAAAGATAAAGTAATGAAATCCTGTTTTCAAGTACTCTTACATACACAACTTATAGAATTTAGTAATTACATCAGCTGCATCACTCATTATTGGCAACATAATATACAGAAATGAGTAGAACTGTCCAGTTACTGACAGTCAAAACAGTGCTAGTAGTTCAAAAGTTATTATAATTACCCAGTCACTGAAAATAGAAAAACATTTTGTCAGTTACAAATTCCATTTGAAAGATGAAGCAAAAAAGCCTGTTTTTACAGTACTGCAACCTAAGCTAGTTAAACAGTTCCACCAGTTCGAAAGTCCATTACAGGAAGTTATACGGTGCTGGAAGCACTGGGGGTCTTTCTTCCTAATTTACAGTGCTTCGTTGCACTTGGTGAATTTTGTAGTCCAACGAGACTTTGGCGGTGGCCTTGATTTTTTGGCCAAGGCCAAATCTCTAAGGCCACAGTCCCAAGGCCAAGGCCAGCCTATTGCAAGGCCAAGGCCACAAATTTTGGCCTTATGGTCAAGGCCAAGGATTAACATCACCTCAGGACTCTGTCAAGACTGCTCTAACAACCTGAAGCAAAGTTCATTAAACCTCTATTTGTCAGCTCTACGCATCCACGACAAATTCGTTTTGTTATTGCGCAGATGTCAGGTAAGCGCTTTTGTTGAAATAATGTCGTTTACGATGTTTGGATTTAACTGGCAAAAAATGAATCAAGCGTTCGCGCCGCCGCCATTATGACACCCTTTTGGCCACATGCTGTATGATTGCTTTCAGTATCCAATCGGTGTCAACGTTCAACATTTTACATTTTGGAAGTTGCTGCAAATCACCATAGTGAACTAAGGCAAATTACAAGGTAGTGTCATCATGGTCAAAAAGTGTTAAGCTGGCACAGTTTTTTTTGACAGTTACAGTAGCTGCAATTTCCCAACAGAGGAGGTGGTGAGTGCTTAAATTTTAATTTCTCCCTAAATTCGCTAAAAATGGGAAATTTGCAGCCCTAAATTTTGTAGTTTTGGAAGAAAATTATCGGATGCAAAGAAAATTATGCAAAAGAGCAAGAAAATAAAAACTGATGATCATGAATCCTGCATAAGTTCAATAATAAGTAATGGTTGTTTGAAAATAAAAGAACTTAAATAGAAAGGTCACATGAAGTAAACAGAAAATAAACTATAAATTAAAAAGTGATCTCAAATTTTTATCAAGATTTGCTGTCACCTTTTGAACGTAAATTGATGCTACTGCTAATAGTAAAAAATTATGTATACTAATATAGAATACACAAAAGTGTTTAGATTGCTTTCAAAATATAACCACTTTCTTGTGCTGCAATGTTTGTCCTATCCACAAAATTTTATCTTAGTGCTTTCATTACTTTTTAGTGTAATTAGCCAGCAGAAGTTGAATGACCCAGGAGCATAATTTATTCTCTCACTTCATTTTGGCAGAGGTAAAAATTAGACCTGGTAATGATTAAATTTTTAAAGTAGATCACTTGGCAAAAACTGTTGTTAATTTCAGTTACAAGCTAACGGTGGTAGTTGCCAAAGAAGTGCATTTCTTGTTTAGCAGATTCTTCAGTTATTGAGCTGTAAGCTCTTACATATACAGTGCAACACAATTATTGAGTGTTTTTCACCCAGTTTTTGTAGACATACTAAAACGTTGCGTTTTTCTCGAAAACAGATGATTTCAGATGCTTGTCATGATGTCACTGTGTCTACATTATTATGTTTCTGTTGAATGACTAATCATAATTTTCATGATGAAAATTTTATTAGTTGTTAAATTTTTAAGGAATTAATTGTGTGATTAATCGTTAGTCTCCAGAGGTTTCGCAAAAGTAACTTCCAGTAAGCAGCATTTTGAGTTGCTGCAGCTGTGTATGTATGAAGCATGTGGCTTGTAGTGTCACGACTTCACTGTGAGAGTGAGTCGTTCAAGATGGACCTTATCTTGGATGTCAATACACAGATCTATCCTGTTGACTTAGGTTTGGCTTTGTCACACTTGCTAGGGTTATTGTTTGTTCGTGATTGATGAACTGTAGTGTTCATAATTCTGATTTTCAACTCATCTGCTTATTACTTTTTGTTTGACAATCTGTTTTTGGGGGTTGATTTTATGGCTGTTTTGCTTTTAGCCGAGCTACAATTTGAATAGATGTTTATTGCTGTAGCTTATATTGTTGTACTGTAGGTAATGTTATTTTAATTTATGTACAGTTTGTGTTTGCATTCAGTCACTGTCATTGATTGGATGAAAGAATGGCATCTGGTCTGAAAAAATAGCAACTATAGGACAATTTTCAATCTCAACTGTCCTTTGTCCTGAACAGGTAGCAGACTAACCAAGGTTTACCTGGAAAGCAGTTTTTGATAAAGTCTGTGCCTTTATGTTCATTGTTTACTTTGTTTGCCATTAAATTTCTGCAGATCTGATAATGCTTTCAGATTTCTGTGCTGCCTGAAAAGGTCGAGATAGTGGGGAATATTAACAATTTTTTTTTTGCTTTTACTTCTTATGACATTCCACATAATACTATACATCAACTCAAAAAAACAAACTGGCACATTAAATAGTATTTATGAGAGCTAAGATAAAAATACTGCAGCATACCAGATAAGATGCAAACATTTTCGTTTCAGTAAAACTTTGAGAGAAAGCAAAAAAAACTCCATCAGTATTTTTGCCGGTTTAATAAAAATTTCATTAATAGAGGCTAAGACGAAACCCAGTGAAAGCTGTGAATGCGCATAGTGTCGAGTTTGATCTGTGTTTTTAGGAGATAAATTTCGGATGGTGATAGCAACAAGTTTGCGTGAAGATGGCGTGCCTGACGATGGCGAGTACGACCCCACGGACACTGGGCCGTCACGGGCCGACAGCTTTGAATATGTCATGTACGGCAAAGTCTACCGTATTGAAGGGGATGACAGCACACTTGACCAGGGATCCAGACTGTACGTATGTTTAGTTACTGCTGCTGTTGTTGCAACTTATCCTGTTCAATTTGCGCTTTCTGGATTTGTCAGTTTGTTTGCAAATTTTTGGTTGTTTTTTCTCATATGTTTACGTTCAGCTCTGGAGACTAGTGCAGTGGCCTGAGCGGGCTGAAATTTTGTTCGCAACAAAGTCACGTGGCTCGAACTCATTTGCATTATCCTACACTGTGGGGCATAAAAACACACCAAAATTTTTTTCATCATAACCTGAAGAAAAGTGATCCAATTTTAATAGGTTTTGGTACAAATATTCCTGATACAACTGGCTATCAAATGACTGTTTAGTTTCCCACCTCACCCATTGTCTGTTTCTGCACTACCTAAGGAAAGAAAACAAACAAAATATTGCATTTTAAGCCACTGGTATTATTGCTTGATTAAAAACACACAAAACACGCATTTTGTCCATATTTTTATCGTTTTAGCTGATAGTTTATCATTTTTAACTGTCTATAAAATGTTTGAAATGTTGGCCCACGAACATGGCTTGGAGACGCTTTCTCCATTTGTTGATAGCAGCGTTGATAACGTTTTGCTGAGGACCAATTCAGACTTCACCAGTCGCTTCTTGAATTCATCAGTATTCCTGAATGTTAGGCCTATTTAGTAGACATGCTGCTGTACAAGAGTCAAACCTTGTAATTGATTGGCTGTTGGTGGCCACATATCCAAAAAGATGAAATTTATAAAGTTTTTTGTTGATTTTAATGCATATTTTGTCTGTTCTGTTTTTACCACATAGTGCAGAAGCAGATGTTGGGTGAGGTGGAAAACTGAACGGCCATTTGATGGCCAGTTGTGCCATGAACATGTGTACCAAAAATTATTAAAATTGGAAAACCCTTTTTCAAGTTATGGTAAAAAAATTGGGTGTATTTTTTATGCCTTACAGTGTACATAGCAAGTGCAGTGTTGAACTTTGGTGGGCCAATATAAGACAGCTAAATTGCTTTATATAATTAATTCCGTGCCTATTTCTCCATAAAACTTTGTGTATCAAATGAATTCATCTCTTCATCAATATAGCCACTTTGTAGTTGAAAAGTTGGCATTTTTAAATGTTGTCATTCACTTGATCTACTGCTGCCCAATGTTCTCTGGCCTGTTAATTAACACTTGTCAAAGATTAACTTTACTAAACTCAAAAATGAAGAGTGGCTTATTACAGACCTATCACTTAATAATAGCCAAGCATTTGTTATTAATCTAGGTGACTGCCAACTAATAAATTCTCAGTGATGCTAGGCTATTTTTGTCTTTTGGCTTTTTGCCTTGGTACTGAAACCAGTGTTCAGCATGCTTGACTAAACAGGGTCCAACAAAAAGAGTTCACACTGTAGGCCAGAGAATATCGAATAGCAGCGCAACATTTTTTGGCATGTGGGGCCTCTTTATGGCATATTGCGACACTTGGTGCAGCTTAACATTTTCTGGCCTAAAAAGGCTCGGTAGATGTATGCCATATTGCTAAAACTGAAATTTACAACATTACTTACTTATTATTTATGATCAGTTTTTGTGCATCATTGTCAGAAAATTTGTGTATGTATGAATGTGACAGCCACTAAAAATATCACCCACCTATGCTGTATCGGGACGTTTTGCCCTTTGACATTTCGTCCTAGGATGTTTTACCCTTTCCATGGACATTTTGCCCACTGAAAATTGCAGACAATGGCAAAGTTGAATGGATTGCAAAAAGACTGGTTAGAGAAGATGGCATCAACTTCGCTATCGTTTTCTCCACTTGTCTGTTATCATCATCCGTTCGTCTTCGCCATCTGTCTGTTATCATCGTTTGTTCAACTTCTCCATCTGTTGTCTTCGCCATTGTTTCCTGCGTCCATCCGTTTTTGTTGTCATCCGCAATTTTTTCCGGGTGAACTGAAACATCCAGGCAAGGGTGAAACGTTCACATTTTTCCAATACTACCCAGTGCTGGTGAATGTTGGGCAACTTGGTTGAATTGTTCTGTGCGTGGCGTAGTCGGTAGCGCGTTTCGGCCGAAACGAAGTTACTCTACGCCGGGCCCGGTTAATACTGCGATGGGTGACTGCCTGCGGGCAGGTAAACCATCTCAGTGCGAAGCCTGCCAGCTAGGTTGACTCAGCCTTCTGCCCTCCGTGGGACGGTAAAATGAGTAGTAACTCATTTACATGAGTTACGGAAGGTGGGGACCTTGGTACAGCTGACTGGGGTTGCCTAGTCGGCCGCTGCGCCAGCCTGTGTCTGCAGGCTGCACACGGTGGCCGTGCGGCGGGCGGCTCTGTTTAGTGACGAAAAGCGCATTAGAGGCGTGCGCATGCTCGCGACGATGCGCTATACAAATGGACAACCTTTACCTTTTATTGTCCATGCTAGTTTCACCTGTGCTGTTCTGCTTGTTGTTCTGCAGTGCTGCGTACGTGTCATTTGGTGGTCTGTTGATGCGCCTGCAAGGTGATGCCAATAACCTCCACGGCTTTGAGATGGACACTCACGTCTACCTGTTCATGAAGAAGCTTGCATTCTGATTGCTGCTTCCGTTGTTTATTGCGTTGTTGTCAGCGGTGCAGAACAGTAGCAGAAATATACATACCTACAACTGCAATCTGGCATCATAGTTAGGGCCCAACTTAATTAACAGAGAAAAAAATGCAAATTACATGTGCTTTTTAAAGAGAAAACACAGATTACAGGAAAATTACATGGAAGGTTAAAATAACCTGAAATTGTTGTAATTTTCTTTGCTACACATGCTTAAAGTGAAAAGTCAACGACAAGATCCATGCATATTGTAATTTGTAAAACAGATTTAGCAGCAGTTTAGCCAACTGAGCAGAAATTAAGTCAATCTGCTGAAGATAACATGCAAATGTTTTGCGAGAAGAACTAAAAATTGTGTACTAAACATTCAGAAATGACCTAAAATGCAGAAAAAAATACAAAAATCTCAGAATTTACGCGATTTCGTGGACATTTCCAATTACGCAGAAACCTGCCAGTTATACGGATCATGTCACATCAGTGTAATCGTGAATTACGTTGGGGCTTAGTTATAGTGGCCCATGGACACCACGTTGCATGCTTTGTGTTAGAACTGGTGAATATTAAAACAAGAAATTTGAGCTAATGTCCACCAGATGCACGGCAGCATCAGTGCTGCCACCTTGTGAATCATTGTACAGTGTACAATAGTGCAATTATATTAATGCATTTTGAAGGGGTATCCAACTTTGATGCTTTTTTACACAGGACTGCTTGGACTTTGGGGATCAAAACTTAGCTGTTAAGTTACCTGTTTTATGCTGAAACTTTCATATGCTGTATGTCTTGGTCTATCTCCAATCATTTTGGCGCAGTTTACTCTTGAAGTTACATTGCAGCTTGTCAGCGCTGCTTGTTATGATGAGTAGGGACTCTGTATCTATCTGCAGTCAATAGCAGTGAAATAATTTTTTAGGGGTTACCGATCTTTGATGTCTTTATTTGAGTGGCATTTCCTTGCTCAGTGGCACAAAATCTGGTTGCTTGTTGAAAAATGTATTTTCTGCGGTGTACAATGTACATTTTACAGTGGTTGTTTCTGATGTGTATCTAATCAAAATGTAGCAGTTATTTTAGTCACATTTGACTTGCTGAAATACTGTGCACATTGTCAGTTTAAGCCCAAATTCTATTACGCCGGCATTCACTAAAACTTTCTCCCGGGGAAAGTTGCGGACACAAATCATGAAAGTCGTGAACACAGTCGGTGACATATTATGAAATCTAGAGCTGCAGATTATCACAGTTAACTCTGTGATTAACGATTATGAAAGTAATTACCTCCACCAAGGAGGTAATGTTTTTGCCGGTTTTTGTTTGTCTGTCTGTTTGTAAAGTTATGGACGGATCTTTCTGAAGTTTTGAGGGTACGTCGGGCATGGCACAAACTACCAGTGATTCAATTTTGGGGGTGATCTGGCAGGAATCCTGGATTCTGGATCACTTTGTAATTTTCGTTACCATTTGGTTTAAATGGGCATAAGTGAACCGCTGGCAAAGCAAAGATGGTACGTGACGCCACCTGGTGAATAACATTGCCTTGGCGGAGGTACCTGCGGGCTATGACTGCTTTCTACTTGCAATTAATTTTCTTCGTCGCGATTGAAAAATTAATCGCAAACAATTTTCTTGCTTACTTCTCTTTTAAATGGACATGTTCTAAATTTGTGCAGGTTTGTTGTGTAGCATAACTTTTAAACTTTTAGCTGCTGTATTTGTCATTTCTGTATATTTTTAGTAACTTTTATCTTCGTGAAGCATATGGCTGAGGAGGAAAAACCAAGCAAGAAGCAGGGTGAACAGAAATCATTTTCGAATAGGAAGCCGCTGTTGAAGGTCAACGATTGTGTGATTAATCATGATTAAAATTTTTAATCGATCTGCATCTCAAACAGGGCCTTCCATCCCCCCCTGAAGGATGGAGACACCCCCCCCCAATTAGCAGGGGCTACGAGACCGAGACGCCGTAGGCGTCGAGGGGGAGGGGGTGAGGAATAAAGAGGGGGGTTTCCCCCTCTCCAGCCGATTAAGGGGGCTGGGGGAGCGTCGTGAGCTCCCCCAGCGGGATCCGGGGCAGAGCCCCGGCCAAAAAACGAATTTCATGCATTTTAAGCTCCACAATGCACTTTTCTGGTGGATAGATAATCTGATATTTACGACTCTGTGGCCAGTTAAAATTTAAAAAATAAGCACAAACACATTAACTCTTGTTAAATACTGTTTGTAGCTACTAGCTTCGCGTATGGCTCTCTGCAAATACAATTATTATTAATTTATTATTATTACTAAAACTAGCCGTTTCTCTACATGAATGACATAAAATCTAAATTCATGTACAGTGGGGCAA
>Ga0209367_1007704_pt1 | contig 14805 bp, 12 predicted proteins | sample WorMetLIZISLAND2_FD_187412 | JGI IMG/M metagenome (GOLD analysis project Ga0209367, IMG submission 187412) | Marine gutless worms symbiont microbial communities from Max Planck institute for Marine Microbiology, Germany - Olavius geniculatus... ... | reverse complement strand
TACCGCAATTATCTCGTGTAGCGTGAACACGGTTGCAGATAGGCACAGACATGCTGCTTATCATAACAAGCACTGGTGACAGGCTTTTAAAATTTATCAACATCGATGACCTTGAGTGACCTTGAACCTTCCCAAAAGGGGTTTTTAGTGAATTTTTGGCACAATTTTGCGCTGCGACACGCATTTTAAGAGTGAATTGCGCCAAAATGGCTGGATATAGACGAAGACAACCTGCGTATGAAATTTTCAGCATGGAATGTAAATTTTAGCAGTCCAAGTCCGGACCCTCTAGATTCAAGCAGGCCTGCGCACGTGGGTGTCAACGAGAGGTACCCCTGTAAAAAGTGGTTATTTATACTCTGTTGCCTTGTCTAGCATGTAAATGGTTGCAGATAGGCACAGCCACGCTGCTTATCATAACAAGCACTGATGAGGAGCTTCTTACGAATGTCAACATCGATAACCTTGAATGACCTTAAACCCTAAAAATATTGATTTAACGTAATTTTTTGGCGATTTTTGGCTGCAAAAGAGTGAATTACGACGAAATGGATGGAGATAGACTAAGATTACCGGAGAACAGGAACTGCTATAGGCTTTCGCGCATCTCGTGAGCTTTGCTCAAATTACTTGTAGTTTTTACAAATGGTAGGTTTTTGTTTTTGCAAAAAGTAGCGATTGGAAACATCTGCAGTTTAATTTTTTATGCATATTTAATAATGTTATAAAAGTGAAAAAAACATGCTTTTAATGTTTTTTATTTGTAAATCAATGTTTTTAACATCTATGGACGACATGTAGGTCACTTGAGGTCAGTCAAAGTCATCGTAGTGGTAAAACAAATTGAAAACTGATTTATTATCGACGAATAATTCCTTCGGATCTAATCCGAATGCTAATCAATTGAAGCTCCGTACTTATTACATGGGGCATCCTTTCTGCATAATTTTTGTGATACTTTCTAGGAACTTCCTTAAAAGTGTCGCAAAAAATTGCTTCTAACTTTAGCTGCTTTTACGCCTCTCGTTTGAAAGTAAATAAAAACTTTTATAAACAGAAACAAATCAGCCCACCCCTTCTTCTCTCGTTTAAATTTGCCCGTGGCCTCGTGACGTGACTGGTGACGTCACTGCAATCAACTAGATGCAGTGTGTGTGGTCCCAAGCGTATCCGCCTGTGGTCTCCTAGGCAGATTGGACAATGCCATTCAGCCGGCTGTCAGACCGTTGGTTCCCCCAGGGACGCAGGGCTGTCCTATGCACGTCCATGGTGACGTCCGCCCGGGCGGACACACCTAGTCACTACAGTCACACCATCACTGAAGCCCCGGCGGACAGTGACGGTCCACAAGTGTTTCTAATATCCCGTTTACACGATCGAGCAAACATCGAGCAGACATCTAGCTGGCTCGTCCAGCTAACATATAGCCAGCTCGTCGAGCCAGCTTGATTGTGTAAACGGGGTATAAATGTGAAACAGTGCACAGAAATATTTTACGATTATATAGGCTATCCTGTCTTTTTCGTTAATTTTTTTTGCTTTTAAAGGGGATCCTAGGGGCAAAAGCTCCCAAGCACACCATACGTGTAGATACTTTTATCTAGCCGCTGCAATTGTCAAAAACCAAACTTTCTCTGTTCTTAGGATTTTTTCCAGCTCCGACTGGAAAGCAACATTCCATGCACCGGAAAGGGGACGGATGGTAATGCGTCACTTCTTAGTCTGCAGCTGCAAGTTGCAACAGTCGACTGCAACTCGGCCCCTGTGAAAGATAATTGCTCCCTGTTTGCACCTACCCCCTATTTTCGGGCCCGCGCTATCCAATGGTGTCATTTAAATTTCTCCCCTACCGACCCCCGTTGCTATTGCAACGAATTTTGGGACAAAAATGACTATAACCAATCAATCAATCAATCAATCAATCAAAAGATAATTGCACGCTGTTTTTATCTACCCCCTATTTTTGGGCCCAAGCTATGCAATGGTGTCTTGTAAATTTTTCCCCTGTAAAATCCCAGTTGTCATGGCAAGCAACCGTTTTTATTCAAAGACAAAATTGGCTGCAGGCACAGAAGAGCGTCAAACGCTGAAACGCAGCCGCTAGGCTATTATCGTGGCAATGGGACAGATACCTCGTTCCACAGAACGTATTTCTAGTTTCAGACGGGTATCATAATGACGAGACGTCGAGATACGACGTGTGCTAGAGTTTAACGTGTATCAAGTCAACTCAGCCTTTCATCCCTCCGAGGTAGGTAAATCGAGTACCGGCCTATCTGGCTGGGGTCAAGTCGGAACGCGTTCACCTGTGTCAGGTGGCAGGTAACACTCTGTGATAACATACGGTAGGTGACGCTCCATAGCTCTGAGAGAGCTACACGCCACATTTAGTCGTTAATTTTTTATTACATACGTACGTTTGAGCGAGCGCGGCTTCAGCTGTTTCCGGCGCGACATGACGACCGATGACGTCACCGACCGCCTAATTTATGACGTCACTCACCGCCGCCGAGTCTCTATATGACGTCACACGACACGTGCTCCCTGCTGCTGCTGCTGCCGATGATGATGATGTATCAATCAAAGTGTGCGCATAGACAAAGATGCTAACAGCTGATCGCCGTTATCCAGTCACTGAGCTGTGCGCAATATCCGTCCTGGTCAACGGTTAGTGGTCACCACTGGTCAGTGTGTCCAGCTGATGGCAGTGGCCAGTCCGTCTACGTGCAGGTGCGTTAGTAGAAACGCAATCTGCGACTGGCTCTCAGCTGAGAACTGAACTACAGCCGTGCGTGCATGCGTCGCTCGCTCAGTCACCCCTGCTGGCTGGATTGTGGGACGATTTGCAGTCCCTTTGACGGCTGTATTTGGACGATTCGTGCACTGGGCTGGGAGTAGTGGAATACAAGATAGTAAATGCCGCGAGTACCGTTTTGTTTTTGTCTAATTTTTCGCCTTTGTGTTTAGTTTATTTTACGATCAATAAAAATGCGAAGTAAACTAACTACTTAGCTGCTGCAGACAGCGCTATAGAACTCATTAGCAACGTAGCCTATATGGCGAGAACCAAGTCCAGGCCTACAATATATTTTCTGTTTTTGCCTATTTTGCACAAGTAGGCTTTGATCTAAACATTACCGGCTTATCAAGAACAATTGTTTATCGTTACTTCTTTATATGCTAGGCTTATTGATCTATATACACATTATATTAGGGTATCTATTCACATTGTAGGTCTATATCATAATATTGCTTAGAATATAGTCTACTGTGATTTTATCAGGGTTAAGTCAGATGTCGAAATAAAGACAATGAATGAATGAATAAATGATCATATGCTAGTGCACGATTCGATTCTTCCCCACACAGCATCAATTAAGATGCACGGATCGTCAGAATACCACTGGCTGCAGTCTTCAGTCTCCAGGGAGTCTGTGGCCTGCCTCTGCGTCGCACTGAGATGTGACGCCGCTCCATGCTGAACGACAGACAGACACAGTGACAGTCAGTCAGGGGTCCTGGCGTACCCTGACGTGACGTGGGTGGATACAGACAGAGGCGGGCGACCCAGACAAAAATGTAGGGGGCGATGCCGAATAATGCCCAATCTAACATTAATATATTGTTGTACAGCGCATGAATATCAGACGTCTTAAGCAGCAGCAAGAAAAGAACCAAATTTGGATAAGCTATGTTTTTATTCTTTTTCTTCCACTTTTCATTTTTAACCCCATCATTTTCTATAAAAGACGTCGTTCTCTGTCTAAAGAGCTAAGGAAGTTTTGTTAAGAGTGTCTATAGATTCTTAGCAAAACCTTCCCCCTATTTTACTGGGTGCAAGCTGCGTCGCCATGTATAGGGATGAAAGCCCCCGAATTTTGAACATAATAAGTGCTGTTTTCTAAAAAAATGTAGGGGGACATGTCTCCCTGTCCACCCTATGATCTACATTCTACACCCTCAGACACAGACGGGCTGGTTCCCAATGCACTGTGGCGCCGTGACAGCAGCAGCTAGCCAGCTAGCGTCGATTCATGGTGGTCCCTAGCGACCTAACGCCGACCGCTCTAGGGTACGAAACACGGGACGTACGATAGGTACGACCGTACGTACGTGCTCACTGGGGCCGCTTGGGACAGAGCGGACCCACTATGCTGAATGCCAGTTGCCCACAGCACGTAGCTCAGAGGGTGTCTACATGTGTGACAAAATCTCGCATGAGACAGAAACAGGGCGAGGCTACATACAGTGCAGCTGTCGATCAACTCGGGTTTGGCAGCGCCGTCGCACGAGACGCCACCAGTTGTCTCGTGCTATGGCGAGTTGACTGCCAGCTGCACTGTACGTAGCCCCGTCGTTGATACGGATCAATATCCTGTGCCCTTTTCCTCAAAAGTCCATAGTTTTTCAGCCCTATGTGAAGCATTAACTCCTTCTGTCGGCAAAACCAGGCCTAATTCCAATTTGACTGGTCTCTGTGAATGGCTGAAGATAATGCAAACAGCAGACGTATACAGCAAGAATCAAGATAATACGTCGAGCCAGCTGTAGGCCTAATTAATACGTCACTTGAGCGTGACGTCACGCTATATGGTATAGGCCAGCTGTATTAAGCCTGTATTAAACTAGAAGGTGATGATGATCTGTAGGCTATTGATTGAACGTAAATAATGCGAATGTTTCTGCAAACGAATGTATGCGTTTTCCTTACTATTGTGACTCAGATCATTTCAACGACTTTCGTACGTTTTTTCTCTCAGAGAAATGGCGTCGTCGTGATAAATACTTTTACTAGCGCGGCTTCAGTGGATGGCTAATTTATCTGTTAGATAGGTGCTAGATAGGCCTATTTAAACTGTCTGCACTCATTGATCAATACTGTTTATTTAGCGGGAGGGATGGCCAGGCTGAGTTAACGTTTTACCTAAGCATCACTCGAGGAAAGCTTTATTAAACGTGTCGGCTACGGAAAAGTTTGAGATGTCTTAAATTAATTTCGTTCTAGACACATTTTCGATGCTTTGGCGAAAAAAGAACGAATGACGGCTACTGTTTGAAATCGGAAATGATTGCCAAGAATGCATGCCACTGTTTGGATCGAACTGTCAAGCTGATTATTATTCCCCGTTTACACGATCGAGCAAACATCGAGCTAGCTCGACGAGCTATGATAATTGGCGTGCTAATTAAGAGGGCGGGCGGGTTGTAATTGGAAGGCCTATACAACACGTGATCAGCTGTGGGCTAAGCCTAGGCCTACATTAGAGCTAGGGGACGGGGTTCTATCAAGCCTGCTTGAGGTTTGCTCGATGTTCCTCGATCGTGTTAACGGGATATTACTGTCCGCGGTAGCGACGATGGTATTTCTTCAGTACATGCAGTGGCTAAGTTTTTTTGTTTGTTCCTCTGTTACCGCGATAACTCACGAACCGCTAAAGTTACCTCGATGTAGTTTCGCTCGTACATGTGTCTCGAGAACCGCAAGAACTCCATTGAATTTTAAGGTCATAGGTCAAAGGTCAAGAACACAGGACCAGATTTTCCGATATTAGGCCTATAATACCATTGCAAGATAAGATAAGACTGTGTTGCTAATAGCTGCTCCTAGACAGGACAGATAGGCCGATAGCTATTGGCCGACGCTGAAATAGGCTGCTATAAATATCGCCGAAGCATTCTGTGTGGCTACCGCGGACAGATTTAACTTTGCGCAAGACTTGACAGTATAGTTGTATGGTCTGCTGTTGTGCAGATGAAACTGTTGGAAGTTGAATGATGAGTTGCTACGCGGTGAGCTGCGTCGATTCACTCAGCGACGATATTGACGAAGTATGCAGACCTTCAACCACAACGACAACGAATACAGCCGTTGAAGTTGCTGGCGATGAATACGACGACGCGAGTACTACTACAACTGTTGTCGTTGCTAGTGACGACAACGACAATGACACTACTATTACAGCAACTAGGCCTACTACAGCTGCTGAAATTGCCAGTGAAGAACAAGAAGATGATGATATAGATGAGGTGTGTGTTTATAGTCGACCCGACCGCCCGGACTGTGTGCCGAAAATCGACCTTTCTTGGGCCACCGACGACGAAAAAAGGACCACCCGCCACGCTCCCCATCACCACACGACCAATCCTTCACCTAATCAGCAACTACGTCATCGTCACGTGACGTCACAAGATGGCGGACAACCGGAAGTGGTCGCCCGACGCCGCAGACGACGTCGCCGGCGATGTAACGACGCGAAACGGCACAGATATCACTACGCCGCCGCCGCTGGCGCTTTCGCCGACACACCCACTCCGATCACACCGCCGGCTCCGCGACAACAAATAGTCCACCACAACCCCCGTCACTCCGATACCAAGGAGGATGAAGTAGAAATGAATGCAGCGGTGCATAACTGTAATGATTGCGGCTGTACGACGACAGCTAGCCGTGACGCCATTTCCGCTTGTGACGTCACTGTCGGTAACGCGCGTACGATGCAGCACGCGCACCCGACCGATGACGTCATCACGCGTCAAACCGGAAGCAATATCGCGGAAGGTCTGAACGCCAACTGTATCAGTCCGCTCAGCAATCCTGCGCGATCTGAGGCTGAATGCGACGAAATAGTACGTTGTGATGGCGGTGATGCGGTCCAGGAAGATGCCGCTGAGCTGAAGGCTGAAAGTAGTTCGGCATCTCTAGCGCAGAGATTAATGTACTCTTGTGGCTGCTGTTCTTGCTGTCTTATGACGTTGACATTCAATCGCTCGGCGCCAAAACAATCGTGAAGATCGATATCGTGTTTTTTTCTAATTCGATACCGTTTCCAACATGTTCCTTGTTAGAATAACGCCGTCAGATTTTCGACTATAGGAATAAAACAAATGTCAAAGTTTCTGGCATTAAGCCTAAGCATTGCCGCCGCTGCAAGCATGTTATTTTCGGTAAAAAAGTTATGTGGGGTAAATGATTGATATAGGGCGATTCGCAGTTCTTATAGATCCTACTTTTACGGCGTATACGATATACTTATTTAGGGATATGGTTGCAGTTTGCAATGAAAGTTTTGACCGAAAGTTCCAACCTACACCTAAACCTACCAATCTCCTGTTCACGTGGGCAAGCATGGGGACGTTGGGCCTCTGTCTAAAAGGTGTTAGTTGAGTGTCCTGTCAAATACGATCTCATTCCGTCGAAGGCCTTTAGAAGGCTGCGGAACAGTAAGCGACAGACATACAGACGGACAGACAGAAAAACGGACGGACGAACGGACTACGCTTCGGTGACATACGGGCGTCACTGCCGCCTAAAACACCGAATGATTAGTGTACACAGCCGTGGGCAGAAATGTAGAGGGCCCCCCGCTATAGGCCTACCGGCCACTACGCCACTGCCCATTATTATGCTTTTTGTAGTGTATGATATCCAGGGAATTATACAGCCCCTGTGGAGGGGTGTACACCCCCATTAAAATCTTGACACCCCAACAAAAAAGATACCAGGGTGTCAGTTGTGGTTGGTAAAACTTATGTTATTTCTGCATATTGCTTTTATTACTTTTCATTAATTCACAGTAAACTGTAACAAACTGTGGCCAATTAAAGTTCTTTTTGGCAAAAACAACAGCAAAATCTGATTTTTAAGTTATCATATTTTAGAAAACATAGCAAATTTGCGGTGTTCATTGAATGTCCAAAAGCCAAAAGTGTTTCAGCTTCAGGGGGACTTCGTCTCCCTGACGCCCTGACCACGGGCTCTGCTCCTTGGCCTTGCTGGGGGGCACAGCCCCCAAACCCACATCCCCTACTCCTAGAACTCACACCCCCAACTTTGATCTGAGACGCCCCAAATGAATAATTCTGTGTAACTCCCTGATGATATCGTAACATAATAACGACACTATCACGCTGTTACATGCACTGATGTTCAGCCATTCAGCAAACACAACGTTTACGAAAGTAAACATGCCTAAAGTAACAAAAAATGTTGCTACATGTATAAATAGAAACTGGACGCTGCCAATCAAGTCAACGGCATGATGGGTCAAAAAAAGTAAACGGGCCAGGAAGTTGCATTTTTTTGAAAGTCACTACAAAATTTCCGACAAACAGCTGCAAATTTTCGACAGAGGATTATGGGTGCTTAAAATTTCTCAATTTTTGCCGATACATTTTCCCAAAAGGGGGTCTATAAACCCAAATTTTGCAATTTTGGACAAAAATTTTCCGACAAGAAGAAAATTTTTCGATAATTTTTTGACAGCTCAAAATTGACTGGCGAGAGGCGGCATGTCCCTCTGTATCCCTATGTTTCTCTCATTCCCCATATTCTGACGTCACTGAATGAAACCCAATGATACTATGATGCCCTTATGTAACTGCACTGTAAACGTCATAGAGTTAGTTATTTTATTTCGAGTTACGGTAGGCCTACGTATAACCTGCGCAGTGTTTCACAGTTCGGTTGCCGATCAAAATAATATTAAATCTGCAGTATACAGAACTTACGCACAACGGCTCGACGTACTTTTATAATTATAGCCACTTTTTTTACTGAACTGGGTTCGGGTCAGGTGGCGCAGTTTTACACAGTACATTTCTGTAGGTCGGGTCGGGTCGGGTCGGGTCTGGTTGGGTCGATCAACTGGTGGGTTGCATTGGGTCGTGTCAATTAAAATAAAAAGCGACCTATGGCCAACCCTGTGCACTCTAACTAAGCTCCACATGCCAATCAAGCTCAAAAACTTATAGTTAATGACAGCCTATATGTAAAGCCAGAGTCAATGTGCCTGAAAGACCAATGTCAATGGCAGCGTTCAAGGTCATTAAAGGTCAACTTTCAAGACGACCTCCAGCAAAGAGCAGTCAACCGTTGTAACGTCAGCGAAGGCTGTTGTGGCTATAGGAACGAGCTGGCGACAGCATGCTATCAGATGTCCGAAAGACTGGTAGATCTTAAACTTCTAAGTGTAAGACCAATGCCATAGCCGTCTGACTGTCTCCACAATCATGTCCGTCCGTCTGTTCGTCCGTCCGTCACGAGCGGCGTCGTGAGCAAAAAGAGTAAACGGAAAGTTGCAATTTTTGTCAGATTCTGCACATTTCTGACAAAGAAAGTCACGGGTGCTCAGAAATTCCTCGATTTTGCGCCTTAATATTCCGCCAAAATGGGAGTTTTCAGCGCCAAATTTTGTAGCGCCAAATTGTGCCTTTTCCGACGACAATTATGCGCCAAATTTTTTTCGACAATTTTTCGACGTACACAAATTCAGGGCGGGCAAATGCCCCCTTCCCTAACTCTCCCCATCTTCTGACGCCCCTGTCCGTCACACTTGTCGTGATCAGCAGTTACATCCTTTGCTGCTAGCGACGCTGAACTTACTCTCACGCCGAGATTCCTGCACAGTGCACAGCATGGCGTGCGAATGGTCAATTACTGTATAATTATAACAAGAAACCCAGCTGTCGCTAGGATAGCCGCGTCGTACTAGTTGACAGTGACTTTTAAGGTCACGCAGGATCGATGACTTTCAGGTCATTTAAAAAAATATGCTACTTCCTATTAATGATTAATAGCAACCTTGGCCCTATCTCTCACCATCATGGTTGCAGATAGGCACAGACACGTTGCTTATTATAACAAGCGCTGGCGACAAGCTTTTTTATAAATGTCAGCATCGATAACCTTGATTGACCTTGAACTCCCAAAATAAGAAGATTTAGCAAATTTTTCGCGATTTCGGGCTGCGACACGCATTTCAAGAGTGAATTGCGCCGAAATGGCTAGAAATATACCAAGACCACCTGCGTATGAAATTTTTAGCATGGAATGTAGATTTTAGCTGTCCAAGTCCGGACCTTCTAAATTCGAGGAAGCCTGCGCACGCGGGTGTCAAAGAGGGGTACCCCTCTAAAAAGTGGTTATTTATCCGTTGTTGGCTTGTCTAGCGTGAAAATGGTTGCAGATAGGCACAGACATGCTGCTTATCATAACAAGCACTGGCGACGAGATTGAACCCTAAAAATAAGGGTTTTTAGTGATTTTTGGGCGAAAGAGTGAATTGCGACGAAATGGATGGAGATAGGCCTAGATCAAGATTAAGCTTACCTGCGAACACGAACTGCTATAGGCTCTCGCGCGTCTAATGAGCATTAGGTCGGATTTCTTGTAATTAACGTTACACGCAGACAATAGACAAAGTTCTGTCACTAATCATTATGCACGTTATTGCACGTACAATCGTCTATAGAAGTGACGACCTTGCAAAGCTTTGACTCTACAGAATTCACTCGAGTGTCGCGACGCCTTTTGGTCTTGGCTTTTGATTTTGACAAAAGCAAAAAGTCTCGAAAATTTCTATTTTAATTACAGTATGCACGTAGGCTATGAAGCTAGTCTTACGCTGGAAAAGAATCTAATATAAACTATACAATCTTATAAACGCAAACATGATTAATAACTGTTTATCTCAAAAAAGTCACACGCGTCACATCTCAGCCTCTTTAATACAGCATGTGCTCAAAATGTCCTCCCGCAGCACAAATGCAAGCGGCAAACGTTGACACCACTCGCAAACAGCAGGCTCAACAACCTCCATTTCACAAGGTAGTGTAGCGACAGTATTAAAGTGGGATGGCCAAAAATAAAACGGTTTGCGTCGTGTTTCTTCTTGATGTTGCAGGCCAAAAATTATTAAAATCGGCCAAAGCTGTACGGAGCTATTCAAAAAAATAAAAGTGCCACGTGTTTATGGACCACGGTGGCTGTAATTACATCAGTCAGCGGTGTCGTGGGTCAAAAGTAGGCAAACATGAAGTTGCTATTTTCCCACAGATAATTGCAAATCTCCGACAGAGGAGATTATGGGTGCTCAAAAGTTTAAAGGTCCCTTTGAGTTTTCTTAAAATTCGGATTTATATTCAAGATTTTGCATTTTTGGACAAAAAATTCCGACAACAAAAAGCTCTTCCAACAATTTTCCGATAGCCAATAATTGTTTAGGGTAAGCAACTGTCCCCCCTTGTTCCCCTACCACGACGTTATTAATCACATCAGTAGAATATGGGGCATCATTACCGCCTCAGAGCATTGACCGTTGCCGTTGTTGCCGGGCTTGTGACTGCTGAAGATCGAACTTTTTTTCGCGCCGTTCCTGCCGTTGCCGTTGTTGGAACTGCAGCAGCAACAGCAGCAGCATTCTTGCTTCCCGTTCTTCTGCTGTTTACCATTCTTCTGATCGCACGAGCACGGGTCCTGCTTCGGCTGCTGTTTCGGCTTGCACGGATCCTCCTTTTTCGCCTGTGCCGGCTTGCAGCAGCATACGCAGCAACATTCCTGTTTTCCATTACCATTACTTTTTCCGTTATTCCCGTTGCCTTTCCCATTACAGGGAACCGGACAGCAGCATTCCTGCTTTCCGTTATCCCTTTCCTTACTTTTTCCGTTGCTTTTACAAGGATCTGGGCAGCAGCCGTTACTCTTGCTGTTACTTTTGCTGGCATTCTTCCCGTTAGAAGGATCGGGACAGCAGCATTCCGGTTTTTTCTTTTCGTCTTTCTTGCAGCACTCTGGTGGACAAGGTAGCGGGCAGCAGCAAGGATCTTCTTTCTTCTTGCTTTTTTTCTCGTCCTGCTTGCAGCAGCAGCAACATGGCGGTGGATCTTCCTTCTTGTTCTTGTCCTTTTTCTTCTTGCCGTTGTCGCAGGGACAACAGCAGCAGCAGCAGCATGGTGGAGGACAGGCGGAAGCCGTGGTGGCGCAGGGGTCCGGCTGGTCTTTCTTGCACTGACCGCGTGTGTTGCAGATGTCCGCCGACTGCTTGTTGCACTGGTTGCGCTGCTGGACGTCAGCACAGCACGACTCTGGCATCGAACCACCGACGAATATACTGCAACGTTGCACATCAGCTAGAAACATTCAGTAATACCCTGTTTACACGATCGAGCAAACATTAAGCAGACATCGACCAGACGTCGAGCAAACGTCGAGCAGACACCCAGCAAGCATCGAACAAACATCGAACAAACATCGAGCAAACGTCGAGCAAACATCGAGCTGGCTCGTCCAGCTAACATATAGCCAGCTAACCGAGCCAGCTCATCAAGCCAGCTTTATCGTGTAAACAGGGTATAACTAACATACTAAGTATACTATTCATTCTGTCTGTTAATCTGTCAGCCTGTCTCTCAGGTTTCAAAGTGCAAATCTAATATCATATCGTATTCATTCACTTAAGTTATATAAACACCAGCAAAACACATCACAAATCACGCATCAACGAAGCTCGACGCTTTGATTTCTATACCTGGTAGGCGCAGCTTGCGCCCAGCGAAAAACAGGAGAGGGGGAGTTCTGTCGAGGGTGTAGGCAAAATTGCTATCACCATAAGCGCTGTTTTTTTGGCTTAAAATCATCACAAATAAGGATTGCAATCCCGGGAACCCAAATCCCGGGATTGGCGGTACCTCAATACCGGGATTTCCGTATTACAAAAAGTAGCCAAAATTAACAAAAATTAACTTTTCGCGTGTTAAATGACAGAAATAAGAATTTTAGGCATCTAACTGAGTAAAATATTTTATGAGCGCTAGAGTATTACTTCGTGCTGTCGCCGTAAATTTGTATTTTGACAGCCACTGTCACTCTCTACAGTTCGGATATACCTTCCGTAGGGGCCCTGTGCATAAAATAAGTCAATTGGGGATACCAAAATGACGACCAATCTTTAAACCTAATCCCGAAACGGGATCCCGTGATCACAAATTTCTCAATCCCGGATCCCGGGATTAAGAATCCAATCGCGGGATTGCAGTCACTAATCACAAACCGTTTGGTAGCGGGGCTTTGCCTGGACTCACTGGGGAGCTTACATTGATCACATAGACCCCCTAGCTGGACTAAGGGTGTGGGGCCATCACCAAGAAGGAGAGGGGAAAGATGGAATGCTAAGGAAAGGAAACAAGGGGGAGATAAAAAGGAACAGATAATGAAGAAGGGGGGGAAATGATCGGTGTTAGGAAAAAGGAATGGAGAGAAAAAATAAAGCGGGAAATAGAAGGGGGAATGGAAGGTAAGGGGAAACTTCAGCCCAATTTTAATTCTAGATTTAGGGGGATAAAAGCTCTTGAATGAAGCTGCTTTACAGTGTGCGGCAAAAACATCGCCGAAAGTTAATTGCTATTATCTCAGCAACTGCTCGGAGTTTTAAAGCGAAATTGTACACACTGATTACCTGTTTATATCTGCGTGAACGAACCAAGCGCCATTTGATACTTTCCCACCGCTGCAAAGTTTGAGATTTTTTTACGAGACAACATCGTGTTTTCACACTAAAAACTCAGTTTTGTAATGAGTTATGCGTAGGCCTACAGTAAACATCTGGGTCCATCTTGTTGCTTATGACGTCACGTCAACGTGATGAAGACCTTGTAAACAACATCTGTAAAGCCTATCATCTGTAAAGCTTCGTCTTGAACTTTCTGTTCGTATTTATTGACAATTATTTCTCACCATAACTAAAATCCCTCGCCAAAGCAGGCATTGCAGGTAATCTGGGACGACTTGTTCAAATCTGTTCAAGCCTTGTTCAAAGCTGTTCAAATCTTTAAAGATTAAATTATGCATGTGTGTAAGCTGGCGGTGGACACTTCGAGTTTTCCCGGTCGATCGCTGTTATTGTGCTGCTTAAATTAAGAACAATAATTATATTGTGTTTTTCTGCAGCGCAAACATCGTGCGATATTAATAATCATTCTACACACATTCTGCTGCACGTGAACAACAAAATATACAACGTAGTTACGGAAAAAAATCATAACTCTGTCGTTTTTAAAAATAATAAAATGCCTTTTGCCAGTATTACGGGAATAATAACAAATGAGGGGTAAGCCTTGTAGGCCCTATAGCTACGTGTTTAAAATTTCGCGTTAAAACGCCAAGCGGTTGCTGAGTTGCTCAGAAAATGGTAAAAAAAAACTTTAGAGGATGTTCTTTTGCCGCACGCTGTATATGCGTGGCCCGGTTACTACCTGGTTGGGTAACTGCTGGCGGACACGACAACCCAAAAATAGACAACAGAATGGGCACAAACTGGGTACATGTAGAGCTGGCGGAAGGGCCCCCGTACTCTATGCATTATCTATGCTTTGCCTGCCTAGGGTGGATTTCTTATAATGATTTAATAGCTAAACTTGATGCTTTTTTTCAAAAAAGCTTTCCGCTGGGGCTACAGCTGTGATTTGAGACGTCTGTCTGTTTTATTACATGAGGCAGATGAGCACCTATTTCATAAAATGGTTAATAATAAGGATAACTGTATTCACCAGTTATTACCTCCAGAAAAGATTTTACCTATGAAACTCAGGGCCACCAATTGTATTTTTGCTTTGCCTTAGTGCCACTATAACTTGTACAAACATTCGTTTGTATTGCGATATTTGTTTGGTGATGCATATTAGATTTTGCATGTGGGTCTGTTGTAGCTCTACCGTATTTCATTTCATTTTATTTTCTTTTTTTCCTTTTTTTCTTTTTAGTCCGCCCGAAAACGATAGTTTTCGGAAGGACTTATGTTTTAGCCCAGATGTTTTTTTCCGACCGCCAAATCTCCAAGATGCGTGGGCCGACCGGCTTTAAATTTTGCACGATGGTCAGTACTAGGCCGAATTTTATAATGCCCGTCCAAAATTTTGGGGGGCACACCCCAAAAAAATTTCAGGGGCCAAAAACATGCAAAATTTAGCCCGATTTCGGACGACTTCGAAGTTCGGCGGCGAATATCTCCGAAACGGATGAAGATATTCAAA
>Ga0209367_1007703_pt1 | contig 14807 bp, 7 predicted proteins | sample WorMetLIZISLAND2_FD_187412 | JGI IMG/M metagenome (GOLD analysis project Ga0209367, IMG submission 187412) | Marine gutless worms symbiont microbial communities from Max Planck institute for Marine Microbiology, Germany - Olavius geniculatus... ... | reverse complement strand
GTCATGAACTATTACCGATCGCTATTTGAAGCAATATGACTCGTATTCGCCAGGTGGCGCCACTGTTGCACATAATTAATTTCAATAACTTATGTTTTCGTGTTGAGAATGAAACAACCTTGATTTCTGCAAAAAAATCGTATAGATCTAAGCAGTATTTCTGAAGTTAGAAGCTATATAACAGAGTGGCCCCGTTTTTTTGGGCCACCCTGTATAAATTGTAAAAAAATTTGGTTTATTACGTCGAGACTTAAAAAAGCTGTGTAATAATTTGTCTGAGTTACAGTGAAGCAAACACAGTACAAACAAGACAAGTGAAATACTGACTGCAGTTGACTTCATCGCTGTCGTCTGCACAATCTTGAACCGAATCACAGACCTGACTGGGAAATATGCACTTTCCTGTAGGCCGACAGATTCGATACGTACCGGTTACGTTTGGACATGCTGCAGTCGGACACATAATTCGACATTTTAACAAGTGTCACTAGAAAACTAATTTAACTGAAACAGTACCACACGCATTCAGCGCTTCCTGTATATCTGATTAGAAGAAGATGTACAAGCTACAGAAGCCCAAAAATTAACGTGTAATCAGCCAATCAGTCAAAGAAAACACATTTTATGAATCAGTAATGTAGAATGGCGGAGACTGCTATTATTCACGTTCACAGTAAGTGTAAGATGAAGCTATATCAAACAGATAAACGGCAAATTACAAAGAAACTGTTATAGTGACAGATTGTTGCAGCAACATCATTATCATCATCATATTCGTTTAATAACCACAGTTAGCAGACCGCAACGAGTGCAATACAATTGATCGAAAGTAGTCTGGGCAAATAAAAAAGTAAGTTGTTATAAAAACTAGTGCATACGAAAAGATCAAAAAAATTATATGATATAACAATCAACAATCGACTTGTTAACGTTAAGTAAAATTAGACTTTAGATTTCACATCCTGCATTTACAGCGTCAGCTGCAGCACTGTTCGAATCAAATCTGTAAAGCTGGTGTTGACTGTAGCCTAATAAAGCTCGGCTATAAGTTATTGACGCACGGTTTTGTCATAAAATACTGTCCAGTCGGCGACATAACAAACTTGCTGACTCCACAATGTGTCTGTCAATTACTGCTACATTGTGTATGATTGACATCAAATGACAGGCAGATAGGCTACATGCTAAATTAACATTTAATATAAACTACTAACTAAACGCAGATAACTCACTGCCGTTGCAACCAGGTAACTCATCGCTGCCGTCTGGGCAATCCAGGTAACCATCACACCAGGTAGACCAAGGCACACACAAGCCCATCTTGCACTTGTATTTATTTGCCGAACAAACTGTTTACACAAACGTACGACTCGGTTTGTGCATTAAACGTAACTGACAAATGCATTTTACTTCGTACAACAACATAATAACGTGATGAACAAACATTAGTATCTCGTAACGGTCACGTGCCGAGATACGGCACGGCAAAATTAGTCATGACCAATTTTTTGAAAACATCCCATGGACTCGCGATTTGTATAAGTAGCCCTTTCAAATCATGAGCCAGCTTTTAGGTAACTCTCGAGCTGAAATGAAAAAGAAAACATCAGCAGTAGGCTTAAAACACAAAGACGTCCGACAAAGTTATCGCGCTTCGCCGGGCGTCTTTAATAAGCGCCGGGTATCACATAACCTGCTTGGCGGAAGTAATAAGCGTCTGTCACCAGAAATATCATTGACCACAGCGGGGACAGACATACATAGGCCTACCGCATGAGAGTTCATCGGTGAAATCTCCGCAGTGGTTGATGCCATCACATAGTCTATGACGCTCAATGCAACGTCCGTTCTGACATGCAAAATCGTGCCATCCACACCCTATGTATGCAATCAGCACACACAGTTTGCATAATAGTTGCCCGTCTGTTAATTGCTACTACCTGTTATCTATCAATTTTGGCTAACGTGGATGCTACGACTAGCCTGGTTTATTGCTAAAAACCAACAGAAACTACGTCTAAGAGTTTATTTTAATCAGCAATGCGAAACTTGGTCAAAGATGAAGTCCCTAATCGACGTCAAAAAAGGTACAAATGTGCCAAAAACAAACAAAACTACGGGTAACTCACGGTGACAGTTTGGAAACTCATCGCTGCCATCTGGACATTCTACAGTGCCGTTGCAGTAAACATCACGTCTCAGACACAGTCCCATGCGACACTGGAACTCGTAGCTTGGGCAGTGATCTGCAAAATACGCATCGCAATGCATATTAGTACAATATTTGTGCAGCACAATGTTTCATTGTCTCTGTGATGTGGGCAATATTGGCTTTTATGATTTTTGCTATTTTGATGTGTTAAGTGCCAACTAAGACTGGAGTAACACGTCTGAGATAAAATACCAGCGAAGCATGACATTGTTGATTATGGTTTAGTCACCAACGTTAAGGTAAAACTCAAACATGCCATAACACAACGTTCACTTATGGCGGCACACACGCTGCACGGGCATTATTACCTCCGCCAAGAGGTTATGTTTTTGTCGGACTTTATCTGTTTGTCTGTGTGTGAACAAGATAACTCGAAAAGTTATGGACGGATCTTTCTGAAATTTTGAGGGTATGTCGGGCATGGCATAAGCTACCAGTGGTTCAATTTTGGGCGTGATACGGCAAGAATCCTAGATTCTGGATCACTTTAAAATTTTTATTACCATCGCGTTAAAAGGGGCATGGGAACTGCTGGCAAAGCGAAGATGGTGACGCTACCTTGCGAATAGCTTTGCCTTGGCGGAGGTACCTGTGGGCTACGACTGCTTTTCTAGTTGATATATTATTTGACTGTCACTGTAGTATTTGGTATATATTGGGCATCAACTCCATGGTTTAATTCCAACAATTACGTCAATTAAACGTAAAACATACTGCAATTCGTTTCGTCGGAATAATCTCCACAGTTGTTCACTCCGTCACATCTTTCCCTCGGCATCAGACATCTTCCATTACCACAACGTGTTCCAATAGCCGCACACGCTGCGCAAATTTGCACACGTATAACTTATTTCATAAAAAACACCTTTTTGTTTCTTTTACAACTAAGTCGAATGGTGATCAGTTTACATGAAATTTTAATGAGCTATAGCGGAGGAAATACTAATTCGAAATATCTTAACAAAATGTGGCTGTTGGTTAAATATTTTTTGCTAGTCGTAATGTAAACTTCATTGTGTCGTGACTCGTAAATACAAGCTTGCCTGTCTCAACTGGTGCTGTCAGTTGCTACCCTGCTTCGAGGGTAAACTTTGCCTGATTTACTGATATAAAATGTTTATCGTATCAGCACTAAGCAACATGGGACATGGAATCAGGCGTCTTGCGATTTAAAAACTCAACCATCTCGCAAGCGGTGTGTGCTGGTGTCTTGCTGGAAAACGTAAAAGTCAAGCTATCCTCTCAAGTGTGTGAAAGTGATCGTTTTTGGCGTTTTTTATGTGGCTTTAATAATGAAACCTAAAAGTTTCTCATCAGTGAACCAGATGAAGTTTACCATCGAAACAGGGCAGATATTCAGCACCGGTTGCGAAAAGTAAGTTTGTACTCACGGTACATTATGACGTCAGCATTACTCCGCATCTAGCAAATAACATTTAACTGACAGCCGCACTTTGTTAAAATATTTTGAATTTATATTTCTTCAGCTACATTCGGCAAAAAGTTCGTATAAATTGATTATGACGTCAAATAAAACACCGTGTATACTGTATACACGCTGCATGTTATGAATAGCGTACCCCAAAGTTCCAAAGTAAGCCAGTTAGTTTTATAACTTAATGAATTCATAAAACATAGATCGATTTTCAAAGTTGCTCAAAATATTTAGCAAAAAAAATTGCAGTAAAACAGTAACCAAAATATTGGACCACAACAGTTAGGTCTACTGATGCGCTTCGTGAATGCAGCCACTGCGTACAGCAACCAGATAGTTTCTGCACAAGTGTTATGTCACACAGTTCACTAGCACTAACGTTACACAAAAAACGGTTAAAATGTATAGCAATGTTACTGCCTACCAGCCCAAACTGTAGCCTGTTGCGCTGATCGTAAGAAGTTTCGATCGACAAATGTAACGCAATATACTCGTATCCAGGCTTTTTTAGCAGGAAAACGGTAGCAATTACTAGGCCGGCGAAAGTTGTACAAACAGAGCTGTGAGTAATGATGATATCAACTCATTATGACACAGAAGTCTTACAGCAGTTGAATTCGTCGCTGCAGTCATCGCAGTCGCAGTGGTCATTGCATCGTTCAGTCAACGACAGACAGCGACCGTTGCTAGCACAGCGCAACTCGTACATCGCACACGCTGCAATCAGAATCGTCAACCACGATGTGCACTAGACCTTTTGAGAGGAGACCGAAATGAGACGTTAGTACGTCTCGAGATAGTACGTCTCGAGACCACTTCGAGACCGAGACGTCGAGACCGAGACACACAGTTACATCAGTGCAACTTTAAAGCCAAAACTAGCAGGCGGACGATCCCAATTTTCTTTTTCTTGATCCATCTTTTCCTTATTTCTGCACTCACTTCTTTTTTCTTTTTCATTTCCTTTTAGGCTCCCTTTCTTTAAAGCGGGGTCCGGTATGTATACCAAGAAAACCGTTCAAGATTACTTGTATGACAACAAGAAGCTAAGCAAGGGAAGCGATGTTCCTGATTTATTCGCTACACATGGCGCTATAAACATACGTTTTGATGCTTGACACTGATTGATTGATTCATTGATCGACCATTACTACTGTAGGCTACGTCAGTACTTAGCCGAGAAAGCAGCTGAGCAAGTATGCTGTATTTCAGTATGCGATTTTGCTGTATTTTAATGTGATTTTAACTTGCTTAAATTGATGTTATTTTAGGTGACACTGTGAAGCATTAAAACACAACAAAATTTGTCGATCATAGCTAGACGACAAATAAAAAAATTTAACAATTTTTAATGTAAATATTTCAGACACAAGTGGGCACCAAATGCCTATTTATGTTCCATTTATACCTCACAGTGTAGTTAAGGCAGTTACCGTAAGCGCTGCTGTAGGTTTGGTTGGCCTAGGCCTGTCTTGCCATCTGTGTTTTCATAAGTCATGAGTTTTTCTCTACTTTTATTTTTGGTAAATAAATGATGATGATGATGATGATAAAGTATGATAAATACTGACAGCAGTAGTGTTCGTCGGAGCAGTCGGAGCAGTCACAGTAGCGATCGCATCGATACTCGGCCGGTGTGCATTCACCCGAGACACAGCGAACCTCATCCCACTCACACTCGAGCACTGATGAAGATGATCACATGTACACACAGACACAGACTATCTATCTATGGCTGATCGTAAAATACACAGTAACCGCGGTTATTCAAGTTGCCCATATCGATAGTATGATATCGGTGATTAATAGCATCAATATTTACTGAGAAACGGCAGCCGCGCAGCATCTACAGGATCACTACCCAAGACGTAGGCCTACTACGTTAAAACATAGCCTACAGTACATTATGTTTAGTCAACGGTAGCATTGATTCTAAGAAGAAAATTATTTTCGAAAGAACAAAATCGTTTAAATGTTTCGTCTCACGTAGTTGCGAGTATAAACTCTACTACATGACGCGGAGTGGACAACTTTCGTGCTAATTTAAAATTATTATTTTTACAGTGACTGACAGATAGGCCTATATACAACACAAGCAATAAAGGATGTGACATCTCATCAGACTTCAATCTGGTATGATGTATTTTATACAAACCTCAACATAAGAAAACAAATTTACTAAGGAATTCAAATCTTTTATGCTGGAGCGCATCGGCTTTGTGGCGCTTTTAAGCCAGAGAGAAAAACTTCACAGACGACGACAGAAACAGAGATAACGCTATAGGCTACGTGTAGGCCTACGTCCAGAATAACGTACAAATAACGCCTGTGATAACTATTAGGCCTTGTCACTGTTCAAGCTAGCAGCAAACTGACCAGTGGCTTCTATCAGCCCAAATCTAGAATTGAAATTGGAGTTAAGTTTCTTTCCTTATTTTTTCCTTTTTTCTTTCTCTCCTGGATCCGGACGAAACCCGGCCTTTAAGCGGTTTGTGGTGCAATTTGAGATAAAAAACAACGTTTTTTTCGATAACAATTCTGCACACAACCTTAACAAAATCCCCCCTCTTATTTTTCATCGGGCGAAAGTCGCACCCACTAGGTAATAATAAAAATGATAAAATGATAAATGATAAAAAATGCTAAAGTGATAAAATGATACTAATAATAAAAAGCCCCTGAAACTGACTGTGGTTGAACGGCGTTGGTTGGTGTGTAGATCTAAGTTGTGAAGTAGACTCTGAAGATGATGACGGTAATAATGTGGTTGTGGTTAGAGACGAGGAATCCCAGCTGCAGTTGGCCTGGTCGCTGGCGTCGACACAGTAGCTGACTCCGTCACACATTGAATACACCGTGACACACTGTCCACTGTCACATCGGAACTGACCCGACGTACAATCTGACAATTGATACAAAAACAAGCGAGGAATAACAAGCCTATTTACCGGGTAAACCACATTTAACTTGCACGTGTAGTTTTTTCTCAATTTGAAGCTGCAGTCATGCGTCAGAAAGCAAACGACGCTGTAGTCCAGGCAATCTAAGCGTTGTTTAAGTACGATACCGCACTGTCTGGAGTGGTATAAGCTCGCACCGCGTGCTCGCTTATCTATACCAGCAGTGTGATATCTAGTATACTTACTACACGAGGGTTACTGGAACTGACTAACGATTTACTCATTTGCTCACAATGTATCTGTTCTTGTCTTTATTTTGGAACAACCATTACCGTTGTCAGCTTATTTGTTCACTCTAAACGTGACTACTGTATTGCATTGTGTATGCCTATAGATAAACTAGTAACAATGTTTTAAATTGTTAATTAAATCGTTTTCAACTTATTGAAAAATGCTAGTGCAAGTGCCGTCGCAACGTCTCTATAGCCTCTCGCATCGCTGCTACTGGCTTTAAATTAATATGCGCATTAAATAGGCTTACTGCACGAACATTTGTCCTTTACAAAGTGGAACATGCGCATAATTTTTTGGCGTAGATTGAGCAATCAAATGATTAAGCTTGATAATTATAGTCAAACAAATGGGGGAATAATTGCATCTTTGGCTATGGCGGACGCAGACCTTGGTTATGGAGGCTCCTCTTTATGGCAGCCCCGAAACCTGACCAAATTCAGTCAAATGTCGCTTTGGACTAGTGAGTCCTTGTTGACTGTCACAGAACTGAGCAAGTGAACGCGAATACAAACCGCATACTTCGTCGGAGCCATCTGCACACTGAGCTCGACCGTCGCATCTGTGCCAGTCGTCGACGCATTCGCCGCTGCCACATCGAAACTGGTTGGACAGCGGACAAGCTGACACAAACAGAGCTCAGAAAATAACTACGGCAATTTATATTAGTCTGACAAAATTAACTTAATTTATTTGTTCACTCCGAACGTAACTACTAACTTTTAACAAAATTAACAGTCTAACATAATTTACAAAACGAAAACCAATTTGTTGCTACGTGCATTGTTACGTGCGTTTTAAGTTCGAAAATTAAGAATAATGACAGTAAAAAAATTGCCGATCTGAATCAGCTCTGACAGCTAATTGATTGATCCTTTTTTGGGCTGTACTAATCTGTCCAAAAATATCACCCACATTTCTTCATATCTTACTGAAATGCACGTTTAGTGCGAGTTTACTTTGTGCCACGTTTTAAAAAAAATTGTGAAAATAACCGTCATCATGAACACGTTACGTAACGTGTTTATTCATGATGGCTTTTGGCTTTGCGCGTTTGTCCCAGAGCGTAATCAATTTTGTTGAACGAATAATCATCACAAAAAGTTGCAAACAGACTTTGACAAAAATTTTGGAGATGTGTTCGTAGTAAAGGACGAATCGATAGATTATGGTGGTAATCCGTGTTCCAGTGTCCTTCACATATCTTGCTGCGGACGTTATCATTAGCGACAAATAAGCTGTTGACATCAAGATACTGTACAAGAGTTATATTTGGCCACATTTAGAATACTGTATCCAAGTGTGGTCACCACACCTAGTAGCTAACAACACAGCGGGTCCAGCGACGAGCAACGAAACTAGTACAGCGGTTGCAGAATGTAACTTATGAAGACAGGCTGAAGAAACTTGGACTGTACGGTACTCGTTAGAAAGACGACGCTTGAAAGAAGATTTAATTGAGATGTTCAAAAGTTTACATGTAAAAAGATATTGATTACAGACTCCCTAGCTCTATCTCACCGAGACACCAGAGGACACAGCTTGCGTCTGTACATCACAAGAAGCAATCTACGAGTTCGTCAGAAATTCTTTAACCAGAGATCAGTCCGTGATTGGAATCGGCTTCCTTAGACAGTCGTTGATGATACATATGTCAACACGTTCAAGAATCGCCTGGACATTTATTAGAAGGATATGGACATTTAAAGCGACAGCTTTCCAGCCCATCAGCAAACAAGTACAAGACTAGTACAAGTAAGTAAAAATAAAAGCAGGCTGCATACGACAGTCGATCTCATCGTTGGCATCAGGACAATCATTGATTCGGTTGCACCATTTAGAACGACTGACACACGTTTGACCGTCGCCGCATCTGAAGTCACCGGGACGACACTCCACTTCCATCGTCATGTCTAACACATTATTTGATAAGTCACAAAATTAGTGTTACTATGAGCCAGAAATGACAAACACTATTAATCTAGTAATTGTTTCCGTTCTTCGTACATGACGACACTTTGCTTGCAGACGTGGCTAAAGGCTTCAATTTTCTTGTCCGGTATGTTAACTGAGCTTCTTGGACGAGGAAATCGATGCGTGTAGCCACGGCATTAACACATGCATCAGTCTACTCTAAGGCAACACATTGTCAACAGTGACAGCAATAGTAGCATATTTAGACATGTGAAAAGTGTACGTTAGATATTCAACAACGTTGAAGTATTATTTGCGTTTAAAAGTGCACGACATTACTCGCAAGAGGATATGTGCATTATTGGAAAAGAAGAAGAAAAGATCTAAATCAAACTGTAAATTAAATATATTTCGCTTAAAAGTATTTTTTGTTATTTTTTCATTTTTAAATAAAGGCCCGACTTTCGGCACCGCACATTCGAGTCTGCATTCAAATGTCAAGTGTCAAAAGTCAATAGCACACTCTCGTAAAAAGTTATAATGCGCATTCATTAAAAAGTTGTATATTTTCTGACCATGTCTAACGAATGTAAGTAGCATCATTTCATTAGCAATTCATAAAGTCTCCGTAATTAAAGTAATCATGCAGCAAAAATAATCTCATACAGGGTGGTCCAAAAAACGGCACAAAGGTTATGGCACCATAATTTTGCAACCGTAGGCCTACATCACAAAATCGTAAGCTTTTTTAGCAAAATGTTCTAAAAAAATTTTACGTGACTAAAGTCAGTGTTTAAATAAAGGAGTTAAATATTCTTTGTTATTGCCGCTGGCAATTAAACTATGCAAAAACAGTATTACCCTCTACAAAGCGGTCCATAAAAACGTGCCACTTTCATTTTTTTAATAGCTCCGTAAAACATTGGCCGATGTTGATAATTTTTGGCATGCGACATTTAAAAAAACCTAACACAGATGTTTATAGTTTTGGCCACCTCACCTTATTGTTGTCGCTACACTACCGTGTGAAATGCAGAAATCGCAGGTTGACCATTGACAACAATGAATTCCAGGTAGTGCATGCGTCGGCTGAGAAATTATTAATTAAAAAGCGACAAACACGATTGGCAATTATTATCACTCAAAAAGTCACACGTGTCACATCACATCATCTTCATTTCAGCATGTGCTCAAAATGTCCTCCTGCAGCACAAACGCAAGCGGTAGACGTTGACACCATTTGCCAACAGCACTTTCAGTAACTGCATGACTCAAGCGGTCCACTGGCTGTTGATGCATCATTTTAATTTGTCGACTTACAATTTTAAAATAAAAACAAAGTAACAGTTTTTAATGATTTTGCGGTCTCAGAAATTTTCTGAGCTGACGCATGCACTAACCAGTATGAATTTATTGTTGTCAATTGTCAAACTACGACTTCTGCATTTCACAAAGTAGTGTAGCAACAACATTAGGGCGAGATGGCCAAAACTATAAACATTTGCGTCAAGTTCCTTTTTAATGTCACATGCCAAAAATTATTTAAATCGGCCAACGTTTTACGAAGCTATTAAAAAATAAAACTGGCACGTTTTAATGCTGACCGCTGTGTCGACGGTAACACTGTTTTTGCATAGTTCAATCAAGGGCAAGTTCAATTGCCACTTGCCAGCGGCAATGACAAAAAATATTTAACTTCTGTATTTAAACACTGACTTAAGTGACGTAAAAAACTTCTTTCAGAAAAAAAATTGCTAAAAAATACACGACTTTATGACGTACGGTTGCAAAATTATGATGTCATAAACTTTGTGACGTTTTTGAACCACCCTGTACATAACATAGGCCCTAATTTACGCTCCGCATGTAAAAAAACAATTCATGACAAAACAATGCACTAACTGGTGCATCCGTCCTCGTCGCTGTTGTCGGGACAGTCCTTGAAACCATCACAGCGGAAATCCCACGACTGACACCAGGGTAAAGTACATGAAGCAAGAACTGATATACACCAGCCATTTGCGCACTGATATTGCCCTGAACCACTGCACGCTGACTCTGGACTTGGCGTGGCTGTCAAACATACGAGAATGATTACATGTAATGAAACACACTTCATTTGCCAGAATTTTATGTTAATTAACATGAGCTTAATTATTAATTTGTTACGCAGGCAAAGACATATCGTGACAAAGTGCGTCAGCGAGTTTTTTTCATAAATTTGTCAAATATTTACGATTTTTAATATTTTGCGTAATTTGTTATTGTCACGCTTTCTGGGAAGAAATCGTGATCAATGACGGACAATGATCATAATGTCTGCGAATATTCATAATGTTCCTTGTTGTCCTATGTTATGCTTGTGAGCCAGCTTATTTACTGCACAAACGTAGGCCTACACGTGCTCATTTACACAAAATACCAATCAAGTCGCACCGTCATTTGGATGGTTGTTTCGTTTGGCACAACGCAACGAAGCATCACAAAAACAAGCCACACATTTTTTTGCTTCTTTTATTTGCACGCATCATTTTCGCACTCAATATTCAAAAAAGCAAAACGAAGTCTTACGAGTTGTGCTGCTGAATACGCTGCTGTTGTAGCAGTTAGCTTCATCCGAGTGGTCAGGGCAATCAGCGTAACCGTCGCACCAGAATGACGCTGCGCTGAACGAACACTGTGAGTAGGCGCACTGAGTCCTTGTTAGCAGGCACCAACCGTTGTCACAGCGCCGACCATTCGCGTAACAACGATCAGCTGACAGATTCAACTAGCAAAATGAATTTAAGACTTGATGCTACGCTATAATTAAGTCAATATATTTTTAGTTGTTCAATGTTTATTAAGACGTTTGACGGATTAGTAGAGTTGTCACTTTGTCAGTTGTAGTCAGAAAAGTTCGATAAATTAACACACGACGGTAAATAGTTTTTACTGACAACATATGTAGCAAAAAACTGCTGCTAATACTGTCATAGTGTGTGATTTGTACCATTTATAAAGACACGCGAACATTCTGCGGCTGTCAGTTACTAATCTGAACGTAAATTTGATCGATCCGCAACCAAATTTGCCACCGGACCAAACGAAAGTTCGTCGTTTAGTAAAAATACGAAACGTTTCGAATAAGGCGATTGAATACGAGTTTATTGCTGTAGACTGCACTAAAGCAAGCTGTACTATACTAACAGCAGTTGCGTTCATCGTCGGCATCAGGGCAGTGCGGCAAACCGTCACAAACTTGGTAGCCGGAAACACAACGACCGCTGCCGTTGCAACGAGTGTGATCACCGTCACATTCTGCGATATACACCCATACGTGGGCCATTTTAAGTATTTGTACACATAATAAATATATGTATTTTTGTAGTTATTAGTTATTAGGACTATTTGATACGAAGGTAAAACACTGTTTGTTTGTAACAGAAATGATATAAAACCTATATAAAAATGCGCAATTCTCAGCAACAGAATTCAAAAATTTTCTGCCCTCCCAGAACATAAATTCGCTGGGGAAAAAACATGCTTATGCCCTTTCCAGATTCTATTTTTTTCGCGGTCTCAAACATTGCAGACTGGCCATTCCTGCCCACTGCAAAGGTTGTGACTAACTTTTATAAAAAGTGACAATATTCAACAGCACAGTGACATAGAGTCAACTGACACACAGTCAGTGTGAGGCGGGCAATGTCTTTTTTGCGAGTTTTTGCCGTTTTCGATGTGCTGTTTTTCGAATTCTGCCGTTAACACGCGCATAAACTGCAGTTTTATACATTTATGTCATTAATAATCGTTGACAATGAACGAGCATCAGTCACTAACCACACTCGTCGCTGCAGTCTGAACAGTCGCACTCTCCGTCACAGAGCCAGGCGCCGGGAATACACGCCGACGACGACACACACTTGAACTGATCCGATGCACAGTTACTGCTGTCTTCAGTCGCCAATGCTGCTACGCTTACATGCACGCATAATGACCATCACGTGAGAAAGAATGCATACAGCTCGTATGAACCTAGATATAGTAAATTTAGAGTTCGTTTTTTCGTGCGGGGAGCAAATTCTGTTAGTGTTAAGAGTCTTGCAGCATTCAAAAGTTCTGCTGTCCAAATGATTTTTAAAAATGTTGTCTAAAGTGTTTTTTTTATCATTTTACGTAGGCTTAAGTTCGATGGCGGCTGTCAGTGTTCTTGTACAAAAGCCGTGCTGTCCGGCTCACCGGTTTCGTACAGTCACCAACATTTTTTTCATCAATGATCTGTTGAACGAATAAGTGATTCGATTTTATTTTATTCGTCGAACGTGGTGTGACCGCTTATTTACGAAAGACTGCGAGGAAAGCTCATAGTTTCTACCCTACGAGACACACGCAATGGACGCAAAAAACGCAGCGTCCACTGACATCCGTGAGCTTTGGCCATTGGCTTACTTGCGTCAGCTGCGCTTTGTTGCGTAAGCTCCTTTCCTTCGTCGACTGCCTTAATACCTAATGGCTTTGAGTTACGTGCATTGTATTGGATAAAGCTAAGCGTGAACTGACGTTAAAGCGCGCAAATATTTAGTACATGCTGTTGTTCTTCTGTCATTGTCGTCGACAAAAAAAAATACAAAAGCAAAACTCTTTGTTTACGCAGAACTGATGCAAATGGCAAGTTGCAACTAAATAAATAAATGCGTCGAAGCACAAAATACGGCCCGACCAACGAGACAAGTTTACAATTCTCCCCGATTTCATAGCTGGACAAAAGAAAACGCGTGGAAAAAAAACGGGAGGGTGAAAAGGAGACGAAAAAGAGAAAGACGAAAAGGATAAAAAATCTGGACAAGAAAAGTTAACTTTCAGAAAGTGGTTATGCCTGTATGTGTAGGCTAGGCTCATCAGGTGCAGTTCGAAAAGTGTTCAGGTTGCAATATTCTATTATGCACCGTTGAAGGTCGTATTTACAACCTGCGTTTACTGATAATGGCGCGCTCTAATTAGCAAACAGACAAATAATATTAAATTTTAAAGAAATTCATGACTTACTCAAAAAAAATGATTAATGACTATGACTACAAAGTCACCTGACGCAGGAGCTGCCTGTGCTCCAGGACGCATCGAAGCGACGACCAATATGATCAGAACTAATCCAAACATATCAGACGATTCCATCGTTAGGCTACAATGTGCTTTGCTACTGCACTGTCATAATGCACGTTAAAAAGCACATTAACTGAGATCGCCAGGCTTGAACCCGTGACTTGTGTGTTTGGTCTGGTATGACCGTTTTTATTCACCCTATACATAGCGCATTGTGCACTTAACTGTTGCACAAAGTGGACTAACGCAGAATTTCGAAATGCATGTCTTTAACCTCTATTCTTGGGTCAAAACGAAATAACAGAAAAACGCGTTCTGAACTAATAAACTTTTGAAAGCATTATGGGGTAATGGTTGGAAACTTAGTTCGTGCAGATACGCCGAAAAAAATTGGGTCAATGCTTAATCTTGTTTCTTGAATATGTTTTGTCACAAGAAATAATCAGTCTGCCCTTTTTCGTCAGTTTTCTTGAAAATTTTGCCAACGTTCTTCGTGATCCGTATGCTTTAGACTGACGTTATGTAAATTTTTAACTAATGCTTTGTTTTTGTCACCAAATGTTACGTTACATCATTGGTATTTTATCACTGTATCAAAATAATTGTTATTTACAATATCATTGCTTGTTTTTGTTTACAAACATTAAAAGTGTATGTAAAACCAAACATAAAACCAAACATAATTTGATTTAAATAAAAAAAATTGTTTGAGAAAATATGCTTTGCATCATGTACTGATCTTGATTAGTGTTTTTTTGTAAATTTATATGTCACAAGGTAGTGTAGTGTAGTGTAGTGTATTATTCAGTAATTATTTAGCTTACTGCAAACTTTTTAAAAATGTACCTGTAAATGGTTTTAAAAAATAGATCAATATTTGGCGAAAACAGTAGACAAAAGTCTAATGAAACTTTTTCGACTCATCGTATAGTTCTATATACCACTCGGACTCGGTAAATTTTTCACGAAGGTC
>Ga0209367_1007702_pt1 | contig 14808 bp, 6 predicted proteins | sample WorMetLIZISLAND2_FD_187412 | JGI IMG/M metagenome (GOLD analysis project Ga0209367, IMG submission 187412) | Marine gutless worms symbiont microbial communities from Max Planck institute for Marine Microbiology, Germany - Olavius geniculatus... ... | reverse complement strand
GGTCTGGGGAGGGCTCCGCAGAAAATTTGTGAAATTTTATCCCCAAACAGTGCATTTTCGTGCAAAATTTTCGCCTGTTTTAAGATGCATCCAAACAATAGGGGGGCCGTCCCCTTGCCCCTCCCCTTGAATCCGCCACTGTACAGCTACGATGCCGGAACTGCAATGGGGAATGGCGGCGTGTTTGCCTTTTTGCCATTTTCACATTTTATGCCTATACTGCCTTTTGGCAAACGACGCTTTGCCCTTATGAGCATTGCTTAATGTTTAGAGTTAATTTTTAAAAACCCTGTCGTAGATGATTGCAAAATAAACGCAACAAAAGAGATGCATAATAGATATTTCACACGTCAATTGATTACTCTGCATGTATTAAAGTTATGAATAGATCTGCTGCAGTAGAAGTATTATCGTGAGACCGACGCGTTAATGCAACAATAACAATAAGATTATAGCACAAGGAGAAATGTGTTGACCTCGGGCGAGGTCAAGCGTGAAGACACGTCAGCGACGCGCTATATTGACAGGAATTAAGATGAAGTCACTCGGGAGTGGTGCATGATGCAGCGCGTCCGCTAGCTGAGCGTGTGTGTCTGAAGTATCAAGTGATCCAGTAAACTGCAGTATGCCTGCGGTCCAGTGTAGGGCTTGCATGTAGGCCTTATGTCAAAAAACAATTAACATTTTTGGCCTACTTGACTGCATGTATGCATTCGACTGCCAGTGTATATCAACCGGCAGTGAATTCAATTGACTGCACAGATAGCCATAAAAGTGTAGAGTGCTTTCAACGGTTTGGATTAATGATACGGCATATGTAGGCCTAAATTAAAAATCAAGTTAACGTTGTATATCGCATTTCTTGACAAAGAGTTCTATAGAACAGTGGCGTCATTTCAGTAAATCATTAAAATCTCAGTCTACGTAACATGTTGCTTTTGCAGCAGTAACACTGAAATACGATTTACAAGAAAAATTAAAATCACAATTTCTCCAATTTCTCCGCGCTACCTTTAATAGTTGAATAGTTCGATGCCTTGGTATAGTACCAAGGCATCGAACTATTCAACTATTAAATATTTAGTTAAGTAATAAAGCAGTTGGTAGGCCTATGTACAATTAACGCATCAGTGATCGTGCATGCCTGCAAATGGAAAAATAAATGGGCCTTTTGTATGCTTTATAACAATATACACTTATTTATCGCCTGTGATTTTATCTTCGAAGCCATATACATCGACAACAACAAACATCATTTGTATGTCATCATATAATTTAATTCATATCATTTTGATTTTTGCAGCAACGATGGAATGAAATGGTGGAATGTCATCTGTTAATAATCACACAGTGTTCATCCAAAGAAAAGTCACAAAAACTACAAACACGAGTATACAACAAATGTAATTTGTGTGAAATTGTGTTTTCTGTTATTTTGCTTCATTTATAGTGACGTGAGAAAAATTTAGAAAAAGATCAAAAAAAGATTAGTTCTCGTCATATGCACTTAGCATGCGGCGCAACATCAACGAATAACTGATACAAAGACAACAAAATTTACTTATAACGACGAATTAATAGTCACATAATATACGTTTATATACATGACTCGTGGCATATAACATATTTACATATACCAAATAAATATATAGACCTATACTAAAAAGTCAACGACGGCATTATATCAGGTGCATGACTATGTTAAAACATGACGTGACGATCGCATGCACAATGAATACTGTTAAGACGTTCGTTAAAGCATGCATCACGCTTGCTAGTCCTCATCGACAATGACCAATAAAATATCAGTGTCGCGATTGTTTTCCGAAAAAAAACTTCTATAGTTTATACATATATGTATATGAAACAAAACATCTGCAGTCACTCAAAAATGTGATTTCAAAAACTATTCATTTCTTAAATCAGTGCATGGAAAATATGCACACGGCAGACTGAAAAAGTATATGCAATTGTGCAAAAAATTTTATCCAATTTTTACAAATGCATATTCCTGCATTTTGTGTGTGACGACCGATGACAGTATTATTATTATTATTATTATAGTGTAAACAAAAATTACATTAACTATAACTGACATAATAGAAGGAAAAATGTCAAATATAACTGCTATTAAGCTGCATGTTCAAATGAAGGACTGATGCAGGACTATACTCGTGAAGGTATGAGTGACAGCATGGCGGCACGTGGTATGGCGAGGTTGATATCACTGATGAGCGGTGCGCGAGCGTGCATCAGTAGCTGTGGTGGTAGTGGTAATGGTGGTGGTGGTTGGTACTGCGGCAGACGACTGAGCGGTGAGCTGGGAGCGTTCAGTCGTCGACGATGCTGCTGCTGTTGCTGACGCTGAGGAGGTCTATCGTACAGCGGCAGTGACAGCGGCAGCGGCTTGACGGGCGGCGGCGGGGACGAATGCGGTAGACATGCACCACGACGGACTCCCGGTGAGCTGTCTGAGCCGGGCGGCAGGGCGACGCCTGCTGCCAGCTGGTGCGCTCGCGTCAGCTCGGCAATCATTCGACCCAGCTGTGACGACGTCTCGTGATGTTCTGCGCCCATACGTCGAGACAGTACCTCGGCGATCGACGGCGGCAGTGCGGTCGGTGAAACCGGAAGTTGCAGCGGGGCGGAAGACGACGGGAAGTAACATGGCGGCGGCGGCGATCGTAAGCCGGTGGTGGGACTTGACTGATGACGATGTCCAGTGAATGGTGATGAGTCCTGGATGTTGACCATGTCGTCGGATGTGGTTGCTCTGCTGGACGTCGAGTCTGCGTCACGGTCCAGCGCTGACGCCGTCTTGTCGCTGCAGCCCGTGCCGATGATGTTGTCGATCGTAAACGGTTGTTTGACGCCGCCGCTCAGCGACGTTTTCTTGACGGGCGTCGTCATCGTGGTCGGAGTGGGAGTGGTCTTGCCCGGCGTTGTGTCATTGACTCGTGCAGGCGGCAGGCGCGTCGCTGCGGCGGCATCGGTCACAAATAGTCCGCCGTAGAGTCGGCGCAGTCGGGCCTGGTACTGTAAACACGCCGCGGCACTGGACGAGTCGGACGATGCCTTGTACGACAGTTCACCGGCTGCGGGCCCGCCCTGCACGCTGCCTGCAGGCGCGGCGCCACGACTTGGCGCTGAAGCCGCAGCAGCTTCACGGCGCGCCGCATGCAGGCACCGCTGCACCTTGAAGCGCTTTCGACGCCGCAGGAAGCTGCCGTTGTCGAACATGTCGCCGCAGGCCGGGTGGAGGGCCCAGTAGCTGCCCTTGCCGGGTCGGTCGGGTCGGCGCGGCAGCTTGATGAAACAGTCATTGAACGACAGGTTGTGTCGTAGCGAGTTCTGCCAGCGCTGCGTGTTCTCGCGGTAGTACGGAAACCGATCCATGATGAACTGATAGATCTCACTCAGCGTCATCACCTGCAGTGGATGCAGCAGCCAGTCATGAACAACCAAGATGAATGATCGATAAAACGTAAAACAATTCGTGTGCTTCCGGTCGCTGTCCGTCCCTAAAACCCCCGTTTCTACAATTTTTGTCAGACCCTAAAAATATTGATGCAGTTTTTTTTAAAAAATTTGCTTTCAAAGTTTTACCGCAAAAACGGCTTGCACCTGTCACGTTGCAGTGTTTTTATTTTAGTTCTCATGGCTTTCAGTGTGTCACTTTTTATGAGTTAGTTGTGTTATTTTTTCACACCGCCATTCGCATATATTTTTCGCCAGACTGCAACCGAGAGTACAAAATTTTTACGCCTAAAGTTGTAGACTTAAACACGCAGTGACTTTTATAACAGTACTTAATATACGCGGTTTGTTTTAAAATTAAGCAATGATAAAAATGACCCTATACAACTGTGTATAAATCAATTAGTCAGTCATTGCAGTCAATTGAAATACATTTTTTACACGTCGAAAGCGAATCGGAGAAAAAACGATATCGTCATTTTATCATCATCATCACCATTTATTTACCGGTAACTCATCAGGCAGCTCGGTAAAACTAGACATTGTTATTAGTCTAATTTTTTTAAAAATTATTTTATATTATTAGTAATAATGTTATATATTTACAGGCCTACTGAAATCAAATTAATCAGAGTGGTTAAGTAAAATAAGCCATTAAAAAATTTTTAAATAGATAATGAAGACGTATTCGGGTCGCTTTGATGTGCACGTGCGTGAGTGCAGCGTTTATAAATTGAGCGATGACGCGACTTGAACGTTGGAGGCGCCGGGACGTCTAAACTGTTAAGTACATTATTGATGAAACTAATTGCTGGTAATTAACTGCGATGCGTGATACTTAGTCATCAGTTTCGACTTTCACTGCAAATAATCTCGATTAATTTCGCATGAACACACATGGGGCTGTTTGGGTAAGGACGCATGCAATGTCGCTATATATATAACGCCCGATAGTGCGATAGGTTCATGCTCTGAAATGAACACATCACACGCATCGTGATCGCAGACTTTAAACATGAGCGCCAGCGAAAAAAATTTCCAAAAAATAAAATTCATTTTTCTTTATAAAGTTTTTAAACTTTTGCCAAATTTTTTCACTTTTTATTTTCCCTGTACGCCACACCCCTATGAGTATATGTCTTTTCGCTCGTTTTTAATTCATCGCTGTATTAATTTATTTCATATGGGTTTAATTTGAGATTTGCAACCCAGTGAAGTAAGCAGTGAACGTGCAGCGAGAAAATTTGTTTCCTTTTTTGTTCTGTTTGATATGACTTTCAGTTCATAAACTGGCCTTGGCGTCATGTTACTAAGGCTTAAAATTTCGACAGCATTTCAATTAATCAATCAAATTTGCCATGGTAGCAGAGCTACTTCAATGTTAGAATCGGCCATCAAAATTTAGCAAAGTACGCCAAACTTTTTCAAACATGTCAGACCGCCAAAATCTCAGACGAACGACACACAAGTGGATACTAAATTTAGCCAACGAAACGTCGTGAGATCATGCAGTTCAATAGCGTGAAAACACGAGAAAAACCAAACGCGGTCGGCTGCAGCCACCACGCGGCATGCAACCGTAATAACCAGCAATTTTTTTACCCATAAGCTATTTGTCAAATACAAGTTTCAGTTAAAAAATTAAAAGCATTGACTTCACAGGTGCATCCTAAGTTAGTTGTCAGATTTCTTGTTGCCTGCAAAAGACTTAAACCCCATACATTTTAGCAAAAGAGCGAGAAATTTTTGGTTTTTGTCCTGAGTTTTTTTATAGCATTTTCATTTTCGTTATAAGATATATGCTGTTTCCATTTTAATTTAACTTTTTTTCCTCGGGTAGGGCAAATGCTTGTTTTATGTTGTCTACAAAAATGAAATAATTTAATTTGTATTATACTGTTCAAATAGATAAAATATACTGCATGCCTGCTTCATTGCAATTGTATTTTTAGTAAAGCTTTTTTTCATTTTCTCTTTTGCGCCGTTGTTGCGTTGTTGTGCAACTAAGAAATATATTTCGTTTAGTAATTCTATACAAAATAAATTATATAAAAAATCATGGGTGCACTTGTATATTTCATAGCAGCTAAAATTATTGCACGCATATAGGCCTAGGCTACGAAATTTGGTAATAATTGCAAAATTGTTCTAATCGCTTATAAAATGTGTTAGACCACGTTTTCAAGCGCCTGCCTTTCGTTCGCAACTTTGAACATAGAGCCATTGTGCTCTGATTGTTTGCTTGAAACATAAGCTATGCCAAATTCGTTTTATGTGGAGGTATGCATGCCAAAGTTTGCCGTGAAGGCAGTGGTATTTGACGTGTGTGCTGTTTTGAACGAAAGCTTCGATAATATATTCAACAGAATACCGACCTTGTCAGGAGAGCTTTGAATAGCCATGGCAGTGAGGGCAATATAGGAGTATGGCGGTTTCTGGTCGCTGTACGTGTTGCGGCCGGGTCTGGGCATGGTCGTCACGGACTGCACTGCAGGCGGCGTGTCAGCAGCAGCAGCAGCAACTTCACAATGATCGGAACGAATGTATACCGCGTCACATCGTTGACGTCGCGTATAAAATGCGATGTCCTGCAGATGTCTTCTGATGTTGCCGCCGGAATAACCCCAGTTAGGCCTATTATTTGTCGTCCTTCTTCAGTCTGAACAAAAGCAACGTGCACAGTAGCCTCGATATATGCCGCGCTGCGAAGTCATGCATGCAGCATATATACTATAGCCTATAAAGTGCTTTTAATGACAGCTTCTATGATTAATTTAAAATTCACACTCCACGTGTGTATTTGACGTTCTGTTTATTGCTGTCGTTTATCTCTGCCTCGTGTGATAAAAATCATTATCTATTATTATCACAAAGTAAGCTTATACACTTTTTTATTTTACACACAATGCCACGAATGAAACATTATGACGCATTTTCAAGGTATGTAATGCATGGCTTATATATACGCGTTGATGTACATGCAAACACTTAACTTGAGCTAAAATTATAAGAAAATTCCATTGTGATTGACATGGACAGTCCGCCACATTTTAACTGCAATCAATGGTGCATTTTTGCATCCTCAAGCGCACTCAGTACATGTATGTCATTCTTGTTATTTGCAATGCATTTATGTAATCACTATGCAAATTTACATGTCTAAAATTTTAACTTGTGAAAGCTTAATTTTCGCGCGCCATCTTTTATTTAGTGGAATAAAAATAATAAAATGAAAATTAATTTCATGAGACACTGCAGAATAATATAGGGGCCATAAAAAACCGTCCCCTATATTATTATGCTTAAAATGCTACTGCATTTGTTTATATGGACAAAAAGGCAAACCATATAAATTGCTAGTTTGTTCTGCACATATTGGTATCAAAACCTAATGAGTGTGTCAAAACGTTATTAAAAATAATACGATTGAATCAAAGCACCCCAACTGTATTATATCACAATGGTGAAACACAAATGGAAATACGTGCTTGCGTGTATGTCTAAGTACATACACGCAAGCACGTATTTCCATTTGTGTTTCACCATTGGCGAACGAGTTTGATCGACGCTTTATCATCGTACGTTAAATGACGTTATACACTGTTTTCCCCATTGCGTTTCCTGTATATATAGAGTTGGTTGCTTTCATCTATTTTATCCCATTACTAAATTACTGAAAATATTTGCACAAAATTTGCACATGTTACTCAGAATTGATTACATTTCAACTTGCGCTATTCACTTTAAATGTACATTACTCTTGGAAGACATAATTAGCTGACATGTAGGGAGACAGTTTTTTATGGCCCATCTGTACTTATAAGACACGTTTAATGCAATAGTCTCTCCACACATGCACGGAAACAAAAAGAAAAGAAAAAGCACAAATATAAGCCTACAATACGTATGTAAATTATTATTTTACGTGAGTTATTTGCATTTTATTCAATTATTTTTGATAGTCATTTTTTGTTAATTGTCATTTGAAATTTCGATTCGCAATAATTGCTGACAAACAGCATTTCAATAGACCGTATTTTATGTATATGGCACTGCATGCATGTTGCAGTGTTGCGATTATTCTCAGCATGGATTTAACCTTATGGGTCTACATACACACGTGCTTTGAACTTGAATCATCTGCAGCACGAACGCACGAAAACATGCACTTATATCGACGGTGTTTTGTGCTTAGATCTAATCCATTCTCGGTGCAGTGGGGGCGTTTAAAAGGCGCTTTTTAAATATCATGCATGCATCTTTATGTTGGGACTGCAACATGCGGTCAAAACCTCAGGACATATTGGGGATCATAGGACCTGCCTATTATAGGCCCATGATAGACATTCTTAGACAACGCGTGCAGCGCATCATGCCGTGTTTCAAAGTGTCATGGCTATGTTTACAAGAACTTAAGAGGGAGATAAGGAGTGACCACGTGCCAGTGAAGCCGTATTTGATAATAAGGCCGCACAAGGTAGCGGTCTAGCGGACATTGTTTAAAATACCATATAGCTCTTCAAACGACATCCGTCTATGAGCTATACGGAGCGTTACCTACCATATAAAATCAAACAGTGTTTCTTGCCACCAGCCACAAATAAACGCGCCCCGTCGTAATCCCAGCCAGACAAGCTGGTATACTCGGATGGAGAGGTGGAAACCTGAGTTGACCTTGCAGGTTGTTGGTTATACACTGTGTCTCAAAAAACATCCTCTACATTTTTGACTGTAACTTAAAAACCAAGTAAGTAAGTAAGCATTATAGTAAGATTATTTAGAAGGCGCAATTTAACAATAGCCACAATGCGCCGCGCTCTCAACGCCCGAACAAAAATGTCTGCCGCTTAAACTGTTCAAAGTCAGTTTGTCTCAGATGAACTGGCACAGACTGTTAATTTTTGGTACTAATATTCTTGACACAACTTGTAATCAAACGGCCATTCAGTTTCCCACCTCACCCAATGTATGCTTGTGCACTACCTAAGGAAATCAGATCAAGCGAAATAGGTGTTGAAATAAACAGGAAGCATGAAAAAATATCCCCGACATTATCGATTGTAACTTGAAGAAAGATTAGCAGATTTTAATAATTTTTGGCAAAAATATTTCTGACACCACTGGCTATTCGGCTCTTGGCAGAAATGGTTCAATTGCGCTATTTATGCCTGCGCCATCTATACGTGCTATAGTATAATTACTGGGTACCAGGTTACTGCTAGCCTACTGGTTGCCACAGATAGGACGTGGTGTTGGTGTGAGGCGCTTGTTAGTTTTTAACAGCTGAAAGTTGAAACGTCGGTCTCATTGGTACACGTTCTTCATTTCGAATTAATAGTCTCGGTCTTTATTATAATACTCTTCATCGTGAGATTTCGGTCTCGATCACAACTTCACATCCTTGGATACGGTATAGGCTTATATATAAATTACTATATAAATAATATGTTATTTAATGACATTTACATTAACGAAACTGGTAATAGAAGACTGTGAAAAAGTATAGACTGAAATTAGGCCTAACGACGTGAACAAACATACTTATTCAATGCAAGCAGAAATCGTCACTTAAATGTGGTGGTTACCTGTGTCAGTTTTTCTCGGAGAATCGACTGTTCAATTCTGTAATTATTTTGTCACAATAAAAATAAAGCTGCAGTATACAGTCGGTGTGCATTCAATGTTATTCCGAGTCGAAGTTGCAATCCGATATTTGTTACATTCGCAGCAGCCGGCAGTCGGTAGCACGAGTACCTATGAGTCGGCGTCGTCAGCGAGCTAGCGACTAGCGTAAACATTTGCGTTACGCCGCTGACTGAATCAGCCACATCAATCGCCGCTAAACACATACTTGCCGCCCGGCCGGCCCGCGCACTGGGCGAAGCGTCGTGGGTGGGCGGCGTTCACGTGACCCGGCGGCGTGATTGACAGTCCAGCTGTCCAATCGTGTGGCGTCATTGTGTGCCCGTTGCAATCACATCTGGACGAGTCGTGACGTGCGGCCGCCGACTGATGTTCTAATGTTTACTGGTCGGTCGCAGCTGTGAAAAAGCCACTCAGAGAAGACGCCACTTCTGCAGGAGCCCAATTTATTTTGTCATATTACCGATAGGGCATAGGTCAGCGGTCAGTTTTCAGACGAAAAGCTTCGTGATTGGGTCAGGGCCTCACGACAAATACAATTATACAACCACAGGAAAAAATCGGGACCCCCACTTTTTGCACGAAAGTTACGCCCATGCTTCTGGAAGGCTTGTTGCTGTCGCCATATAGTCACTGCGTATTCAATACTCGCTCTATTGCAAATTTCCTGGAGAATGCGCTGGTGAAATAATTTTGACAAGTAATTTCAACAATACTCACGTGACGCGCGACAGCCTCGGTGCTACCACATGGAGAATCAATGTACAACGTGTTATAATAATGCGCTTTGAAAGAAAACTCAAATTTTGATGCCTCCGTATACAAGGAGGACTCTTTGAACCTAATCAGACAGTTAAAATAGGTTTTATGCTAAATATTTTATGCGCAGATTGTCCTGGTCTTATATGTCGAGAAATTTCGGCGCAGTCCACGTTGAAATATGCGTCCCAGCCTAAAATCGCGAAAAAATTACCAAGACTCGTTTCTTAGATGTCAAGGTCGTTCAAGGTCATCGATGTTAATATCCGGAAAATTCCGCCAGGTGCTAATACGTGTTTACCTGCAACCGTTTTCACGCTAAATTAGTGCATGGATATAGCTCTGCAGACAGTGGCGTAGCCAGAAAGTTCGATTGGGAGAAGCCTCGTTTCCCTTCTCTCATCTTCCGGTTTTCCTTCCGCATTTTGTCCTTTTTCTCAATTTTCCTACTTTTTATACCCTTCGCCCTCCCCTCTCTTCCCCTGTTCTCTTCTTTTTCCCTCCCTTTTTCCCTTAGAAGTAAGACCCCTAAAATCCAGCTAGGGAGCGTGGGTGCATATATCTTTAAAAGATGAGATCTGGTGGCAACAATTTTAATTATTTTTCCGAAAATGAACTGACCAAAATGGCAGGTGCAGTTCAAACGTATGCTTAGCCTTAGCATATGTTTTGTCTTGAGGATTGTGGGGCCTGGGCCCCATAGTCCCTTTTTTGTTTACGCCATTGGCTGCCGAAATCGCGCGTGTTTTGAAAGAGTATCCATGCACTATCCAGTTCACGGAAAACTTCTTGAACTTAGGAGGTCGCAACCTGGACTGCTAAAATTTACGTTTAGTGCTGCATAAAATTTCGTGTGCAGGTTGTCGTCGTCTATTTCCAGCAGATATTTCGGCGCAATTCGCTATTAGAACGTGCTCGCAACCTAAAATCGCGAAATATTCAATGACCATATTCTGCATGGGGGTTCAAAATCGTTCAATGATGTTAATACCCCCGGTAAGATCGTCAGCATAGTGCTTGTTACAAGACGAGTCGTTAGTGGTACAAAATGACGACTTCTTATAGGAGTACCCTCAGTGGCGGTTTTAGGCCCAGGACGGGAAGTACAGGTCCCCAGTCTTGCTTCAGCCTTCCCTCGACCCCCTCCCCGAGTTTCGTGGCCACCCATAATCTTTTGCAAAGATAACACAATGATTTCTTTGCGTTTCCAAATTTGAGAAAAGTGGGCAAATTTGCGACTTCCATTGAACGTCCAAAAACCATAAGTGCATGCTTTAGCTTCAGAGGGCTTCGCTCTCCAGTCCTGACCTCTTGACCAGGGGCTTTGCCGTGGACCCCGCTGAGGGCTACCGCGTTCGCCATAAGGCTGTGCCTTCAGATATTCGGGGATAAAACCGCCATGGGAACCCTAATTTTTAGACGCTCTCGATGTAGAGGAATCCCATCACTCAGCCGCACGAAATCTTGTCACGAAAAACTAGAGTCTTATTTGTGGCAGTACACTGAAAATTTTGTGATCATAGCTTGCACCGTTTTGAAAAATCGCTGAGTGTGACATTCATGGATAGACGTTTCTACGTAGCTAAAACGCGCTTAAAAATTGCGCGTGAAGATCGGTCCAAAGTTTGGTGTCGTAATCTGTTTTTGTGACTCGCAATAGGTTGTATTTTTACATTGAGATGAATCATTTTACGTGGCTAAGTAACGAAATGCACGCATGTAAAAAGGTGCAGAGTTATGACAGACCGACTGTTAACTGCGGAGCGTGCAAATTCTCATGTTTGTCACTTTGACGTAACATGACTGATCACATCGCGCGTTGTCATGGGCGTTGTAATCCACTGATGTGTGAAAAACTACGACTGTACGGGAGATTCATAGTCTTTATACAATAACAATATCTGTGTTTGCACACCTGAGCTGACGCGCAATACATCAGACGACGTGCATTGCTGTTGCAAAAGGTGCACCATAAAAACTATAGACCAAATTCGATATGTCACGAGTATGCATATCGCCGTTCGCCATCACGATAATAATATTTGCTTCTCGTCATCAAACGTGAATTTAAAAGCCGTATTTTTTTCTAAAAAGCTTTCTGCAAAGGCGAATGCAAAATGTGATGAAAAACTTTTACACTGATTGCACTATAAATTTATATATTGAGCAAGAAAAAATGTTCGAGATTTGGTCGTATTAAACGAGTTATAAAAGGACTTTGGCCAAATGAGTAAATTAAGGTAATCTTTATGGCTTATCGTGTGCTTCAAAAGTAGGCCTAAGTCATTCAATTCAAAGACACATCTTTGCTTCATAATTCATCACGATCATGACACGATGTTGACCGCTTGCAATTTTCAAAATTCTTTCACTGGCGGTCGGTCTCATGCATTTAACAGTTAATTTGCAATATAAAGTTATAGGGGCCTATTAAAAATCCGACTACACTCCAAAAACTGCAATAAGATATAGGCCTAAAGTCTAGAAATCTGCAATACGCCATATAGGCTACAATACTTTTGTGCAGTAACACTTTCACAAATGGAGCAATAAACCTTTGATGTATGGTGCAAGGATCCCAAATTCAAAAACTGTAATGTATTGTAAATTTAAAGAACAGTTTGCTAATAAATGGATTTTCAAAATCGATCAGTATTTAATGCAGTTCTTTGGGACAAACCGTGGCGGCTTTCTTTGTGTACCATTCTATATAGTCCTGCTGGCGAGCGACCCGCTGAGTGGCGTAATTGAACTCCTCAAGAGCTGACTATTGCATGCAGTCTGCACTCTGTTAAGTCACTTGACAGCACGGCACCTCAGTTACTGTTAAGCGCCATGCTCTGCAGGCAAGCGACGCACAAGTCTGACGACGAGATCGAGCGGAAATTTGCTCGATTGTTGATAGTTCGCTTCCGAACGTTCAAAGGCGCGTGCGCATTCGTGGGCGGAAAAGCAACAGATTTGCACAATGCAAACTTCAAACGTATCCCGCAGCGTCTGACTTTTCTTATTCTCACTTACTCGGAGTTCATTCTGCTTCTGTTATATGATGAAAATCTAACTGGCCACGATGTTGACGAAATTAAAATATTTACAGCATCTAATAAAAGTCACATAATTCGAAAACTTGCATATAGCCTCACACGAAAAACATAAGCTTTTGAGTTGATTTAATTTTGTTTGATCTGACAATAAATGCGTGCGTGCTCACGGCTTTAATTAGCAATAGTGCCATTCGAATTAACCCATGCAGCGACCGCTCGAATAGTGATATAACAATTAAAAGTAAACTGGCTGCAGATGGCGACTCAATCGCCATTTATCGCTGTGATGTGCCGCGTTGCTCTCCATCAGTGGCGTTAAATATTCATGCGAAGTCGTCGCCGGCGTTTTGGCTTGTCCTCTCTGGGGCTAATTGTCTGGCGCGGTTCAATCGATTGCGTTCCCATATCCAATGTCCAACTCCCGCCCTGCACGTCTCTAATCGCCTTGCAGGCTTGCAGTGGCGTACATGCAGCGATTGTCTCGTCTATTGTCATTCGTATATGTATAGAGGGGGGAGGCTACGTGCATCGTGTGCAAGCCGCCGTGTCTTTGATGCATCTCTGACCTGCAATCAAGGAAGTCACTGCAGCAATTAGGCCTACCGTTATGCTCGCAAATAGCTGCATCAACGTTACGTCACGCGCCTTGCACAGGAGAGAATTGCTGTATAGGGCTGCAGGAAATTTACACCGGCGACTCTAGCTGCAGAACAGCTAGAACATCAAAGTCTTGACTATTATTGGCTCGTCTCAATTGCTATATGCACTGCAGACCGTAGCAATTCCGGACAACAAAGAAATGCAATTGATTGCTTGCAGTGAAAGCATATACATCGGAATTCACGATGCAGGAGTATGCTACTTTAATTACAGGAATTTATTTCGGGAGGCTGTTGTATAAAACTGCCATGGAGAAACCGTAGGCCTAACTGTAACATTGCCATGAACGGATCGGAGTGTGCATGCCTTTTCTACAATTATACCTCTTTTTGACGCCGATCGGGGATCAACGACTATCGAGAGTCAGCCTATCAACGTAGCCTATGTGTGACAAATGACAATGTCAATTAAGCATGGGAGATGGTTGTTTCGTTTTTACCTGTTTGCGCGGCGAGTGAAATGAATATTTTTCCTGTTTTTCCCAGCTAAAAGTCATTCGTGATTACATTCAGCCAATTAAAAATTAAAATAAAAAATTAAAGCCAATTTTCGTTTTAAAAAGTGCACAAACACAGAGAGGCTATAGGCCTACAACGTGACCGAAAAGCCTTGTATTGTGCCAAAACCAAGCTAGAAAACAAAAAAGAGCACATTTTTACACGCGAAAGCAGCTACTGCTTTCTGCGCGTCTTAGCCATCGCAATTCTGTCTGTCTGTCTGTTCGTCACACGGGTGGATCAGTCAAAAACGGTGCAGGCTAGGATCACCAAATTTTCACCGTCGGCTGCCTGGAAGACTATAGTTTCAGGAATCGTAAAGCTTTTCCATAAATTCGAAGAGGGTCACCCCGAACGAGGGCGCTAAATGAGAGGGGGTGGGAAAAATTTGCGATTTTTGGCCAATAGTTGCTGTATCTCAATAACGGTGCGAGATAGGGCTAATAAGTTATACTATTAATCACTAATAAGAAGTCGTACATCCGCTCTCGATTGCCACCGAATTCAATGACCTTGGATGACCTTGCATGCAAAAACAGGGGGTTTTATGGATTTTATGGCGATTTTGGGCTGCGATACGAGTAAACAAATTCACAGCCAGAACTAACGCGATTTGAGATTTTTCAGGTTTTTTTCCTGTAGGATATTCTTGTCTATATAGCTGTTTGCTCAACATGACAATTTTGCGAGTTTAACTCTATATTGTTGTTCTTTTTGTTTGTTTGTTT
>Ga0209367_1007701_pt1 | contig 14810 bp, 11 predicted proteins | sample WorMetLIZISLAND2_FD_187412 | JGI IMG/M metagenome (GOLD analysis project Ga0209367, IMG submission 187412) | Marine gutless worms symbiont microbial communities from Max Planck institute for Marine Microbiology, Germany - Olavius geniculatus... ... | reverse complement strand
AGAATAGCAAGACTTAGACAGTGCAGAGATTTGATCCGAGAAAGTGAGGTGTTCGTCAAATATGAAGCCAAGGTTACGAGCAGAGTGAGTAGTGTTGAGAGAAGAGTTATTTATTTTAGCAAGTTGCGTCACGGTCACGCTTTGAAGGAAGAGAGGGAAGGTCGCTGACATTCGCGACAAATGAACCTTTCCATTTCTCCATTCCACTTCAGTGACGTTTAGCTGTGGTTTTTTTAAAAACCGGCCACCCCCACGTGCTCCATCTCCCGCCGCTCCGGTCCACGACTTCTAGGTTAGGTAAATGACCGGTCACTATGTCTGTATCTGATTTCACAAATATTCAAAACTTCACACGCAGCAATGCACAAAATCTCATCCACATACGGATACGACTGAAAGACTCACAAGGTAAAATGTAATGAAGTGAACGCTTTGGACCTTTAATTTGACTGAAACACGTCTCATTTACGACCATGGTCCAAACGATCATAGGTTGGATTTTGTTACTGCGTCGGTTTATGAAGCTGGGTTTCTGCACTCGTTGGATGTCCTTGCAGCATACTTTTTGGTTGAATCAAGATGCCAAACACAGCATGTGCATTAAATAGGCCTACAGACATGGAACTTACTCTGGTTAATATCATAAAACCTAGGGACGCATTCCAGAAAAGCCCAGAGACGGACAGACGGACAGACGGACGCACGGACACACAACAGGACGCCTGCACGTGCATCAGCGGAACAGATCCGTCTAAGCACTTCTCACTGCATGACGTTAACGTCTGTTTTATGAAGACGAATGCCGCGAGCGCCAATGCGTATGCGCCGTAACCATGGAACCGACATGTCAACATCCCATCCGACCCACACCATTACCTCTCAGACATAAAACCACACGTGACAAGAGCGGGGTCTAGCAGCTATCAGACCAACAATACGACAACTATAAGAAAGGTAAAGGTAAAGTATGGTACTTGACATAGCGAGTCAAACTCATCGATCTCGGAAGTGGCAGCTTACTGGCCTGAGCGGATCCTGCCGCGCTAGCGAACAACTGGACCCGCGGTGCAGCCAGCAGACATACCACCACCCCAATCAGTTACACTAAGACTTCACCCTGCAGCCAATAAGCTACTGTGCATTTCCGCTGAGAATAGGAGACTGAGTTGACTTGAGCACCTGAGTAAATTAGCAAACTTGCTCAAGGTTGCTTGCAAAGGACCCGGGGTGAGATTCGAACAATAACCCGAAAGTTACGCAGGCCAGTTGCAGCAGCTGACAAGCTGAAACCAACTGGAAGTCGCTCAGTCATCATTCTCGCAAACTGCATCACAATAGCCAAGCCCACACAACGTCACAGCTTATGAAGAGCTGATCGTTCCCAGTGCATCACATAATACACGTTCACGTGGCTGGTGCAGTGCTACTATTAATGTAGCACTACCGACCCACCCACGAGGCAGTGTCTGGTGGAACGAAAGTGTCCAAGCATGTCTGCTGGAACCGGCGCCGACTTTCAGGCCCACATCACAGCGTCCGCCAGTCCAGTCTCAAAACAAACTGCAGTTGCACTAGACCACCACCATACCACCACTACTATACCACTACCACTTTACCACCACTACCAGCTGTCATTCAACCGTCAGACAGTTGGCCCTGGTCACAAGTTCGCCAGCAGTTCAGACGGCAACGTCTAGGACCTCTTCAGACAACTGGTTCCAGGCACCACCCACCGTAGACTAGCTACTCAGCTAGACATGAAGGCTACGTTTCACACCCGCGTACCAGCTCTGCCAAGTGCTAGTTGACATAAATATGTACGCTGTCGTGAATTAATATTACATTAAATTACGTTAATAACAATAATAATATCGCTCAAAGCAGCATTGATTTGCTGTGATTCAGCAGCGGCGGGCCAGCAAAGCTCTTGCACCGCGTGACCTCGGCCTAGGTCCGGCCCGCCCGGTACTGCGTCAGGACATGGACCAGCTACAGCAACGGAGCAGGATATAGAGAGCAAAGCCACGACCACAACAACGACCAGTGGTGGGAGTCAATCGTAATAAAAATCGTACTTAGCAACCAACCAACGGTCGCTCCCTAGTACCCTACCTACCTACCGCAGAGCAGGGCAGAGGCGCAGCGCCGTGTGAGTCAGCCCCCGGGCGGGCCGACCACACAACAACCGACCAATGACTTCACTGGGGGCATCATGAGGACATGACCTCAACTCAGCTTAACTCTCACAACACTTAACCCTATTAAGAGCATCATCAGCCTTAACTAATGCCATGCATCGGATAGTCAATGATTACTTCGGCAGCTTGGAGACCAAGCCGCGTTTGAAATACGGTATGTCTCTTGTCTGCCAGCGGCTTCTATCCCCCCAAATGTAGAATTGAAATCGAGCTCAAGTTGTTCCCCCACTCTCAGTTCGTTTTCCCTTCCTCTCTTTTCTCCCCACTCTCCTTCACTATACTTTATCCCTCTTTCTTTTGTCCACTAGGGAGTCTGGATAGCTCCCCCAGCGGGTCGGGGCTGAGCTCGCTACCAAACTAAAACAGCTCTTCTGGTGATAGCAATTTATATTGTATACACCAATGATAATATTTTTCCCCCTATTTTTCACTGGGTGCAAGTTTTACATCTTCTGAGCAGCCTGCAGTGCCATGCTGCCCGAGTTTCATTCTACCGCCAACGACATTGCACATTCTTTGAGGATTTCGCCGCAGACAAATGCCATAGCGGCTGGCATGTTAAGACTTCCATACTGAGCAGTTAGCAGTACCTTGCTGCGCCGGTGCAACAGCTAGCAGCAAAGGGTTAAGTTGTAAACGGCAACAATCACTTTCAACTTTCGAAGAACGACGTTCAAAAGTCGAAGATGACGCCAGCCAGCCAGCTTGATGGCAAAGTAATGAGGCGGAAGGTGTTTGCAGCCGGACAAATTAGCAATACACTGATGCATACATTCCTTCACCCACGTGCTTGCGACACGCCCCGCATCAAAAACGCAACCGTTTGACCATGCAAATAAACACTACTAACAGCCCACAATGCTAAACAGACGTCTTCTGACTGAACTAGTACCGGTAATAAAAACTGTCACTAAAAAAATTAGAACAAAATTTCTTCCGCCCAGGTGTGAAACAGCCGCAGGTGACGTAGTCATAACATATCTGGCGGTATAAGCTGCCACTACTTTCTGACAGACCCTAACCTACCTTCCCCGCAGCAGCGCAAGATCATAGTCCTCTGTAAATGCCAAATTATGCCGGGTCGACAGAGGCAGGTGTGTGTGCCCACAACTTGTACAGCATCTTTCAATATTTCCTACCCTTTAATACAGCCCGAGGCACAAGAGAAAGTGGACAGGGTGGCTTGTTTGTGCAACGGTAAAATGTTTGACTTGCGATCAGGTCTTTGGTTCGACTCCCGGTCAGAACAATATCAAGCGGTTACTACTCGTAATATGGATGGATGGGTGACTGGACTGGTAAACCATCTTGGTATATAACCAACACCAAGGTCAACTCAGCCTTCCATCCCTCTGGGGTAGGTAAATCAAGTACTTGCCTGTCTAGCTGGGGTTATGACAGAGTGCAGTCACCCGTGTTGGGAGGCATGCAGGTAACAATGTGTGATCCCATATGGCAGTTGACACTCCGTAGTTCTGATACGAGTTTCCCATGAAAAGCCATACGCTCTAAACCCTTTTAAACTTTTACACACAACGAGTGAGTGAGCAGCGTACCATGGCAGCGTCAGACGAGCCGTTGCTGGTGGTGAGTGCTTCGACCTGCTGCAGCAACTGATGTCGGCTCAGAGCAGCTTCCCGCATCCTTGCCGCTGCATCATGTCTCAGTCTACTCACCGTTTCATCGTGACGCCTCTGTGATTCCAACGCCTCGCGCTTCTGTTTCTCTGCCACCGACCATACTTCATCCATCTTCTGCACACCACACGCACCACGTCTCATACATATATAGGCAAGCGCCAACAGTGAAGTGGGCCCAATAATTGTTGATGGGATTATGGGTTTGAGGCCAGCATTTTCAAGGACAGGGCTGATAAGCAACCTAGTCTAAAGATGGACTGTCTAGCAACTTAACCCGCATCAGATGAAAACTGCAGATTCAAATACTTAAATCACGCTGATATAATAAAGCAGATGTGTCACGCAAATACGATAAACTCGTTGCACAGAGAACATTCATTATAATTGACTAGAATCCAAAGCACTGAGACAAAGGCATCAAGGCCGAAACCAAACCTTTTCCAGGCCGAGGCGACGGCCAAGGCCACAGTTTTTTTGTTCTCGAGAACTGTCCTCAAGGTTTGTGCCAACTTTAAGAATTCTTTAATGTTACATACGTAGATAAACTGCAAAAGAAACTGGAAAACATTTTGCAACCTTACCTCAAGTAACGTATACGTATTTCGGCGTGCATGGGGTGCAGTACTTTGCTAAATCCACTTTTCAAGTTTTTACTCACATATGCACAGGGCTGACGTTAAGTTCTGTTCAGTTTGATAAGCTATAAATGGCATTTTTGTTTGGTAGAATTTATTTCTTAGTTTACCTTGTATGAAATTCAGTGGGTAAACTTGTAATCTTGCCAGGCACTGCAGATCATTCTGAGTAGTGTGAAAAAAACATCACACATTCAAATTATGCAATGCTCTATAGCCACAGACACCTGGTAAAAAATTTTATCCACTTTTGATACAGTTCATCTACAAATGCAAAAACATAGTTATCAAAGTTGGTCCTGGTGCATATATGCAATAATTATGGTAAAAACTCCCTTTTTGTATGTGACATAGGACAGATTCAGCAAATGCATGACACATTAGCACATTTATACAGTCATACTGGCAAATCAAAGTTCTCTCTCCCATAAGATGCAAGTCATAATGGGATTAAGTCCACAAATCCGGTAATGGCTAATGCATAATCCGAAGCCAACAAATCAAATTCAGTATCTGATACGTTGAGACTTACCTATATAAGGATCATGATTATAAGGCGGGCTGGATACAGATTAAGCCACAAAAAGTGCCAGATGAAGTCAAACAAATATGAAACTGGAAAACGTTTAACAGAAGCATTAATTGCTAATTCACTTAAAAAATGATGCGAGATAAAAATGAGAAAAAAATTATAATGATTTTGAAGAAAAATGAAGCCAAAATTGTACGCCTGTTGCTTGATTCTGACTTGGATGGTTCAATGTCTGCAACAATAACGAAGATAAACTACTGCGTACAAAAAGTAGAACCTCTGATGGCTTAAAAAGCTTTCGACCTTACAAAATATTTCAACAAAATATTTCATTATATAAGTGACACAAAAAATTAAACTGGATTTTGTGGATATGTGCCCCAGTGGCACAACCCTGCCTTGCTGTGTCTTGTCAAAGTTTTTCTTGTCTAACTGTTTCTTATTGTCACATTTTTCCTTAAAACTTCTGTACGTCTGCCATAGAATTCTTTAAGTTATTCCTAACTTCGACTTAAGATATTGCGCAAATTATGTCGCTGACCTGTTGAGCAGTGTATCGCGACTCCTGGATGGCGCTGATGATCTTCATCTGTCGGTCCTGCAGTCGACTGAATCTGTTTATCAGATCACGTACGTCAGCCTCGTCGCGGTGCTGAGCGGCCGCAGGGTCAGAGACCACTGACTGAAACAGCTGGGTCTGTAGCTGCATGTAGATTGAGAGCTGCGTCTCCATGCTCACTTCAGGCTGCTGCTGCTGACTGCAGGCACTGCATTCTTCCACGTCATCATCCGCTTCCACTACCACACACAGACAGACCACACACTCTACCACTACCAGATAGCTAAACCTTGCTACGAGTCCAGACTCCCCAAAGCCTACCGATGAGCAGACATTGCGATCTATGAATAGCCACATTATACTATGAAGAACAGGCCAACCAGAGCACTTAAAATCCTGAAAACTCCCTCCATAAGAACCTTACCCTGCTCTTTGCCTTTGGCCTCAACCTACCCAGGTTCTTCCAGACTTGCAATGTCCGCAGAACAGTTTTCATTTGCCTCCCAGTGGTCTGGGGACTGACTGAGTGAAACTCACTGGTGCATGCCGACTGTCCATTGAGCTACTGCCAATAATTCCATCTTACACACTTAATTAACACCAATGTTTAGCACACACTCTCCCGTATCGAAGGCAGGAATAAGATTCTGTTTTGGGGTCACTCGGCACTGGTACACAGATGTCAAAAGATGCACTTTCTAGTGATAAAAAACATATTCTGTCCAGTTTGTTTATAAATCCAGCAGCGACCACGTGCCAAGTTTCTATCTGTACACGTGCATCAGTGATAGTTTGAAACCAAAAACGCTGGCTTTTTATTATATGCTGGTTCTACATGGAGTCTTCTGAAATTTATATGCGATGTTTACAATGTAAACGCACAAGCTTGCCGGTAAATCTAAACTGTGGCGTTTTTGTTGCTATATTTCACAGAGTTGACCTTGCCCAGGTCAGGGTTTAGCATGCACATGGCCTGAAAATAATGACTATGCAACGGATTAATGGCCAAAGGTATAAAACAGTGTGCAAGTGCGATTACATAATGAAGCAGCAGCAGGGCTAGACATTTTCCAGGCATTTGGCTACAACTTATAAAGCGAAGAACCTCAATCACGTGGTTGGCCCACCGTAACCATCACTAGTACTTATTCTGCCTATACTCACACAACGGATGGCCAGGTTGAGTTAAACTGGACTTATGATAGGTGACAGACGGCCCACCATAGCTGCAAAGATATCCAAATGAGAGAACGTGGAGGCTGCATCTTTCCACGAGTCGGGACATGACTTAGGGTCAGTTGAGGACCAGAAACAGATTTACTTATATACTGAAGTATGACAGTGTAAGGGATGGGGACAAAATGCACCTTTGGCTACAGCAGCGCTTGGCTATGTTGCAGCGGAAGATCAAATGATAAATAAGAGGATGCTCACATTTATCTGAAGAAACGGACTCGTTGTCATCAACATCAACATCATCTTCGTCATCGTCAGCGACTGTGATTGGTCGAGTACTGGCTTGACGTCGTCTGGCTGCTGTCTGGGTGGTCCCCCGCTCATCATCAGCCCCAGACCTTCCTGACAGGTCCTCACTGTCCATGGCAGCCACAGCCTCGGCTGCACGCTGCTTACGCACCTCCTCGAAGGGCTCCACCGACAGACAGACGTTCGGCACGAAGTTACGATCATACCTACACCAACATCCACCATGCACTAACTTATTTACTTATTTATCACCAATTTCCATTAGGCAAACTAGCTGGCAACAGATAACAGCTTTTGGTTACCAACTAGTTCGCCAAATGGAAATTGGCCATTACGCTCAAGACATTCCTTGTTAGGAGGCAACCAGCAGCCGCAATAACAAAGCTTCCTTGGAATATTTCTAAGATGTGCCCAAAAATCTTACGTTTCTCCTACTACTAAACTCTTCTAGTCAGCAACTTGGTTACACTGTATGTAAGCTTTTTTTACGATTTCTGTAAATCACACTTTTCTTCCAGATTTTCATAAGCCTGATTTCTTCAGCGTTTTTCATCAGTTTGACCTACTAACTTTAAATTAGTCCCATAGATGTCTTTCGGCAGCAGCTTAAGACTTCGGTTCCATTCTGTACCTACTCTAGACCAAGGATGTGGACTTGGTCGAGACGTTTCGGTCTCGAGAGCGGCGGTCTCGAGACGCTCTCGAGAATCCTCAACGTCTGGGTCTCGTCTTGGTCTCGAACTGATGTGTCTCGGGTCTCGTCTTCATCTCCAAACAATATGTCTTGGTCTCAGCCCAGTAGGTCTCATTGGCTCCTCATCGAGACGTTTTGTGCAGGCGAGTAAATGCATACTGTGGCTGCAGTTAGAGCGATAATAACCAGCACAACATTTGTGGCTTAAATATATTCGTTTACAGTATTTTTACTCTTTCATTTACTTATTTGTTATAAAGCAGAATTGTGTCACGTCAGTCTTTTTTCGTCATAAAATGACCTAGTCACAATGAAGATAAAGTGTATGATGTCAGAATGAATACTATCAGCCAAATGTAGATGACGTAGAAGGCTATAGTCAGCTGTAGTTTACTACTTTCAGCTGCTTGCAAATTACGATAAACATAATGGCTCATGTCTACAGCACTGCAGTTGCAATTCTTTATGGTGCAAGCCGTTAATTATTCAGCGATAATGTCAAAATAAAATGCAAAACCCACAATATCACAAATGGAAAGCGCTTACCATCGTGCGAGTTAATTAGGCGCCTAATCCGTATAATTTTTTTCACTGTCAATGTGTTTCCCCATACGTCACGGAAAACGTATCGGCGAGACGTTGAAACTCCCGAGACTCTCGAGAGTCTCGGGAACTTCAAGGTCTCGGCCAGCGTCTAGGAAGCTGCAACGTCTCGTCTCGGTCTCGGCTCAGAAGGTCACGTGCACATCCCTGGTCAACAGTGCACTGAAGCACGTCTGAGAAATACAACTAGAAGCGATCAGAGATCTCAAACCTACGCCGAGAATAATGATGCCACCTGGCGAATAAAACGAACATGATAGATACAACTGTTGCATAATTAGGCCTTTACACGGCGGTTCATAAAAAGGACCCCTTTTTGTTTTTTTTCATAATTAACTCAAATGATAATCAATTTACACAAAATTTGTACCAGTTGTAGCAGAATAAATACTAATTCAAAATATTGCAAAAAATATGGCAGTTTATTAAATATTTTTTGATAGTCCTGACGTAATGCTGACGTCATAATGTGTTACGGGTACAAGCTGGATAGTCTCAACTGGTGCTGTCAGTTGCTACTCTGCTCTAATGGTGAAAAATCTGGTTCATTCATGATAAATTGTTGAAGTTTTACTGTTACAGTTACAAAAACATGCAAAGCGATGTCATTTACGTGTCTGTGGGGATAGTTGGACTTTTATGCGTTCGAGCAACACAGTGCACTAGCACACCGAGCTTAAAAATGGTTGCATTTTTGGATCGCAAGACGCCTGATTTCATGTCTCTATGTTGCTTAGTGCTGACATAATAAACATTTTTCATTAGCGAACCAGATTAAGGTAGCAAGTGACAGCACCAGTTGAGACTATCCAGTTTGTACACGTGACACATTATGACGTCAGCATTACGTCAGGACTAGCAAAGAATATTTAATCAACTGCCACATTTTGTTGCAATATTTTGAATTAGTATTTCTTCAGCTACAACTGGTACAGATTTTGTGTAAATTGATCATCATTTGGGTGAATTATGAAAAAAACAAAAAGGGGTCCTCTTTTATGAAACACCGTGTATAACCTGTAAAAAAATTCTGTATCCATTGGCGTAGCCCACCCCCAATCCTCCAAACAAAACAAGCACGCGTTTCAACTGCACTAAATTTGGTCAGTTGATTCTGTGAAAAATTATTAAAATTGATGCCACCAGATCTCATATTTTAAAGCTATAATGTAGGCCTAGTACATTCAATTTCGGCTTAGACTGCGCCTCAGACATGGCTGAGGGAGATCACAGCGCGCTCCCCCACACCTCGCAGCTCGATTTTAGAGATCCTACTTCTAAGTAAGACAAGGAGAAAGAAAAGAAAAAGGAAGGAAAAAAGAAGGAAAGGTAAAGGTGAAGAGAAGGCAGAGGAAAAAATAAAAGAGAGGGGAAAGGGAAAGGGGCCGAAGCCCCCAATTCACATTTTGGCTACGTCACTGCGTGGATCTGGATTCAGGAGCCCTAGATCATCTAGATCTTGAATCAAGTCGTCACCAAGTGACAGAAAGCTGCGTGGTTGGTCCTTTGTCCACTCTCCACCACTGCGTAGAAATTTCATCGAAATCTATTAATAACTTTTTCAGCAATCCAGCTAAGGTGGTTGATATGTGATTGCGTTCAGGGGCTTCTACACCATATAAACCTTGGAGCAAATGCCCCCCCCCCAAAAAAAAAATAGGGGTAAGATTTTTTGGAGAAATTAAGGGATGAGTTGAATATTGTAATTCTGCATTTCTGATAATTCATATTTACGATACCTTGCAAGCAAGTGGCGCTTAGAATGCATCAAATTCGTTTTTCGCCGGGGGCTCTGCCCCGAACCCCACTGGGGGAGCTCACGACGCTCCCAAGACTCTCTAGTAAGCTGGGAAGAACGTATCCCCTCCCCATCAACACCCCCGGGCCCTCGACGCCTCACCCGAGTTAAAAAGGTGGAACTTGTTTCAAAGACTTAGGGGAATAAACGCCCCTGGCTGCGTTAAGCCTACCATACGACAGTTACGACTGACAGGATGGCCAATAATAACGATCTAGTTCGACTTCTTTAAAATATGCAGTATAAACTAATCACATCATTGCAGTGTTTTTCCTACAAATATGCACACTAGCATAGACCTACATTCAGGCCTAGGCGAGTGAAATGATCGACGAACACTCAATATCGACCGAAGACAAGTGCGTGGCGGCAAGGCGAGCCAATGAAGACCTGACAAGAGTGCCGCACCGCCCACTGACTGCCAGAATGCATCTCCATAATTGTCAAGGTCACGTTACCGTCCCCTACATTGACTGTCACCAAGCAGAGATGCGCCGAATACCGATACCGAGAAATGCGCATTATCGAGAATCGCGCCTCCCCATTAGCGTCGAGGCAGGGAGTCACACCTAAGGGCAATTGATGCAGCCCAATTTTAGCCTGCCTAAAATGTGCTTCCAAAAATACCAAAAATTGAAGTGGAAAAATATGGACAAAATTAAAATTTTGAACATCCCTATTTTCTCTGCCGGAAATTTGCGGATGCCTGTCGAAAAAATGCAACTTCTTGCTGCCCCAACTTCTTTATACGCACGACGTCGCTGCGCCTCCTTACGAGGCTACCGGTGAGCGACGTTTGCTAGTTCTGGTTCATCATGACTGTGTCACGTTGCTCACTTTAACGGCTGCAATGTAAAAACGGTCAGTCTGTCTCTGTATCTGAACTTCATCAGCAGCTGCAGCAGCAACCGGTCGCACCGGCAGACACTAGTCTTCACCGGGGCAGTGACTGTACATATCAAACGTTTTCACAAATATTCGGCAAATGTGTTGTTTCTATTTCGCACGCAATCACGTCCAAATCGTTCACGCTAAACAGTTTTTAAAATGTTTAGAAACGCTTTAACAAAATTGCTCACGGTTGGGAGATAGGCAGTGCTCAAATTGTGGCAAAAAGTGAGGACAATTTCATAACCATCAGAGTCCCCTCCAGGTCTCCCAGAACGCCTTTCCCCCTTGAAAAAGTGGGAACGCCGTTCCCCCTCAATTTAAGCTCTGGAGACAGGAGCGGGTTACATAAACACAAACGACCTGAAAACCATTTTTGAAAATATTTTTGTTCTATGTGTAATGACAAATGACTTGCTTTTGGAAAATAAACTGTACAAACCATCAGCAAATCCTCACATAAAGGACTACAACAATGTTGATGAATATTTGCAAATGCCAATTTATACTTGAATTAATTTTTGGAATTTAACTTTAGCAGTGTATATAAATACAAAATAATCTAATACACAAGTTCAATACCACTGAGCACTCTTGAGTGTTTGGAGAAGAATGCATTTCTCCAAAAAACAGAAACAAGAAACAAACAGATCGCCAAGACAATAGACATTAATAACTTATGATAATACAAATCCAAAAATAAGCCTTTTAGCATCACACGTTCACCCATTCAACACCCACTGAGCAATATGAGCTTCAGTCAGATGCATTTCCACCTGGGCATCATCAAAGCATCAGAAATCAAATCAAGTCGGTAAACGAGTTAGCTGCAGGACAATAACTACATATTTTAATATAACATAAATAAATTAAGACATTTATTATAATAACCTGACAACAATCACTGGCCATATGCAGCAACACAACAAAAGAAAGATTCTTACAGTGTGTCAACATATGACAACTCATTCGAATGCTTCAAAACAAAACAATTCAATAAAACAAAAAAACAACAATATGGTCCAAAGACCAAGCTTCACAAAAAGACACAGTTTCACAACGTTACTGTTAGCACGATTTTGGATTTATATCAATCACTAACAGATGATATTTGTTACAAGAAATATTTTAGATTGTGACCAATCTAATGTACTCCTTGCACGCATTATTTTCTCCTGTATTCTTTTTAGTTCCTTTCTTTTCACACCGCAAATAGCGGTGCCGACAGCATCAACCGTGCAACTGACGTCATCACGTCACGTGACCCCAAAAGGTCAAACTTGTGACCCTATTATCTTTGAGGCGCCATACCTCCATAACGGTGCTAGATAGACGCATGGTCTTGTCCACAGTGACCATGCGTCTATCTAGCACCGTTATGGAGATATGGCCGTTTGAAGTTCTTCCAGGAAGGCTCTTCCAGGAACAGAGGTCGATCGTTGGTTGGTCGGTCCTCAATATTACACTGATCTTAAATACTCCTCTTTGCTACGTTAGGAACGTAGCGCGTGAGAAGTGAATATGGAAAACAAGTGTTTGGAACAGAAATGTGATTTAAAACATCACAAATTCACAACGTAAATGACTCACTGACACTTACAATCACATAATGCACATCAGTAGAAAGAGTTAATCACAAACCACAGAAAGCACAAAATGTGAACTGATCAATATAAAAACCCCTTACCAATTATCACCAAAATTTGAAAATGTCATGTCGTCGTGGATAACTTCCCCTATGCAAAACTACCCGAACATCTCTCCATATTAGCAACTCGATGCCTCAATGCACCATTTCCATTTTCTAAAGTTGATGACACATTGACCATTTTCTGGTGCCTATTTCTGAAATAGATGCAAAACAGATCTTAACAGCTTCCCCGCAGAAAACTGGAGGAGACCACTGGGACGTCCTAGTAGCACATGGATGAAAACCATTCAGCAGGATCTGAAATCTAGCGACCTCAATATGGACGATGCAGTTGACCTGGCTCAGAACCGTCCACTCTGGAGATTGATGTCTACGTTTGGTGCTACGCACTCTTAGTGGTGATTGCCAGAAATGATGATGATGATGATTTCTGTGTGGCTCGGTAGTCTAATGGTAATGTGTCGGACTTGTAATCCTGAGGTAACTCAGAGGCGCAGGTTCGACTCCACACCAGGACAGTGCCGGGTAATGACCTTAGGCAAGTTGTTCACACACATGTGCCTCTGTCACCAAGCAGTATAATATGGTACCGGTTTCACCGATGGGATGTAAACAGGCACACCGCGCGATACACTGGCCCCGTATTCGTGGTCTTGCAGTGTAAAAAATGGTGTCTGGCTGAGGGCCTTAGGAAACGGAGATCAGCGCCGCCCTATGGGCCGTAAGGCTCGGGAAGGACTTTACGTTTTTTTTATTTCTGGCACCAGAAACAAGCACCAGTTTTCTAGTGCCAGAAACCGTGACACACTTAGCCGGTAAATGATACTGGCAGCTTGTCAACTATGCTTTTGTTTAAGGTTCTATCATATTAGGTTTTTAATGATGCAATATACAGAAATTCGTTTTTTTCATACTGTTCTATGAGTCAAAAAATACTTTAGTCACTCCACTTCATCTTTCATCTTTGTTCACTCACAAACGAGCAGTGCTATCGTCTGCTCAGACTGACTAATCACAGTTCAGCTTCTCAGCCAGTTTCCAGCATAAAATTAACATGTTCTATCCGGTGCCGGTTTCTGGCACCAGAAAAGTATGACAGACTGATCAGTTTCTAGTACCAGTTAACTGGTACCAGAAACAGGCGCCTGAAACTGGCCAGTGTGTCATCATTATAAGGCTTACTGCTGTCTCCAGCCTGAAAAGCTTCAATGAAACTGTCAGCACGTTCGGCCTTCGGGTTTCATGGCTGAAAACAAAATTTCAGAATCTTGGTACCGGTACCAGCCATCATAGTAAATGGAAATACAGTTGAGAGCGTGGACAACTTCATCTACTTAGGCAAAGTTAGTTATACAGAAATGTTAATGCTAATCCTACGCCAGCTAAGATTTACTGAGCACCAGGCAGGGTTTACCGAATAAGTCTTCAGTGCACACAGCCGCACTGCTGCACTACTGCAATCTCTCGACTATTCAGTCCGTCCAATTTCCATTTAATGGAAGTATACAAACTACAAACGTTTTTGACTGAAAGAATAGCAGATGTATGAAGATATGAATTTCTGAGCATGCACACTTGTATGAGGCATCTCTAACAATGGATGAGGAGTCAGTCAGCAAAAAATTTTGATTACTGGGTAATGAAACAATGTTCTAAAAAACTTAACAACATGTAAAAATGACAATGACTACAAAAATTGACAAAATCAAAATAGTGATATTACTTAACAGAACACTGACACAATGGCGATTATCTGAGAACGTCTCATCACCATGCACAAAAAGCAACTCCATAAACACGTGAGACTAGATGATACAGTTTCCTGTGACAAATAATAATCCATCAGTCACGTTGTTGTCCATCTGCTGCCAAAGCGCTGGATCAATGCACTGAAGATGTTGCCAGGTAACGGTCTCTGATGCTGCTGTATAAGTCCATCAACAGCCTCGTACACCTGATATTAACACAGATTCGCTACCATACAGCACTCACAATGAGTTCTAAACTGATAATGCATAACATGGTTTCTACTCTTCCGCAAAATTCATTTTCCCTGACTTTTCCCTAACTTTCCAGTGCAAAATGAATCATTTTCCCTGACTAATTTTTTCACGCGAAATACCAATG
>Ga0209367_1007699_pt1 | contig 14811 bp, 7 predicted proteins | sample WorMetLIZISLAND2_FD_187412 | JGI IMG/M metagenome (GOLD analysis project Ga0209367, IMG submission 187412) | Marine gutless worms symbiont microbial communities from Max Planck institute for Marine Microbiology, Germany - Olavius geniculatus... ... | reverse complement strand
CTTCGCCCCCCTACACCCCCAACCAGGGGCTCTGTCCCTGGACCCCGCTGGGGGCTCCGCCCCCAGACCTCCGTTATAGGCTCGCGCTCCGCGCGCTCGCCATGCCCCCCCTTTGCCAAATCCTAAATACGCCACTGATTGTGTGTGTCGTCAGTACTACTGATGTTATATTTTAGCTATATTTTTCTAAACTGTAACGGTATTTGCAGTATTTAAAAACATGTTTATTTGATAGCAGTCCGTCTTCGTGTTGAATCGATTTTTTTTTCAAATAATTTTATTCACACTTATTTTCGTTCAATATATTTTGTATCAATTCGCACCTTAAAATACCGAATGATAGTGACAAAAACAAACAATGAACAATGCTAAAACTTGTGCCAAAAATAATACTTTAACTGTGATTGAGAGATATTTTCATAGGAGTAGCTGCTTGCATCCGAACAAAAAAATACAAAAAAGTTGCCAAACATTTTTGGCATTCTGAACATATTTAACCGCGTTCTTATTCCCAACGCGCGTGTTCAAGACGCTGAAAATGATTTGCCAGAATGTTTTGCAAGTTGAGTTCTGAGGTCGAGACTGTTGCGTTGCTATCTGCGGCTATTATGACTGACTGGCTGACAGACTGACGTGTCCGTTGCCGTTGTGCTTGTTGACCCAAGTCTCACGTCGTCGCTTAGGTGCAAGTATTAGCGGCCGTCGTGAGACCATCAAAAACCAATTCGACCGGCGAAGGATGGCAGACGTCGTAACGCCGTGGCAGCAATGACGGGATGAGCGCATGCTGCCGCTGACTTTGACTCGAGGGGGGGGGTGGCAGATGAGCCAAAACAAAGCCACGGCGCCGAGCGCGGGAGGATAAACGTATCGCACGGACGCAGAAGGCTTTGTGGTGGCAGCGAGTGGTTGACACTGAGCGCGATGACCTCCCGGCCTTTACGACTCATCCGGGCTCTCTCTCGTCTCATTCCTGTCTCCGTATCCACGTCACCACCAGACCGCAAGCCGTCGCCGGTGCACAATCCCGACCCGCGGCAATGCGAACCCGCGCCGTACGTGAGACGCTGAACTCTGTACTCGCCTGCAGTCTCAGACGCGTTTCCCCAGACTCACTCACTCACTGAACGGTGCCACGACCGACGCTTCTGAGTGCCTTCGGTTACGTCACGTGACCCGTGTGACGTCACGGCAAATCAAAAAGTTTCGCGCGAATTCTTATTTTCAATAGCTCTACAGTGGTACTACATATCAATGAAAACTAGAAATCTGGGGCAAAGCCCAACGTGTGTCCGCCCGGCGCCCTATATCCGATTGGGAAAAAAATTCAGCCGGCTGAAATTCCCCTGGCAGCAAAGCCACATGGTCCGAAGTCAAATGAATTAGCATACGCAGAAAGCTCACTGTCGACTTAGGGTAGGTAAACATTAGCCGCGTGATCTCTGGTGTTAGTGGACAAAGGTTCTGTTACGAATTTAATTTCGTAGCGTAACTGTTGGGTTACGTAGCCTGATACGTAACTGGTTTAGTTGCTTTGGCCTGAACTATAGGCGCTGCAGCCTGTGGGCTCACTAGTGTTCGAAAATTACCGGTAAGATTGGGAATGTTACCGTTACCGTAAATTACCGGTAAATTACCGGTAATTTACCAGTAATTTACCAGTAATTTACCGGTAATCTACCACTAAATTTCCGGTAAATTACCCATATTTTACCTTTAACAGAAGTGCATCCCGCTGAAAAAGTCTCAGAATAGCTGTTAACATACATAAGTAGACGACTTTGGCGCTTTAGTTTTAAAATCAAATTGATTGGACTATTATGGCACTTAATGCGTGTAAAATTAAATGTCTAATTTAAATCTTTGATGTGCAGTTTTTTTTCAAAAGTCCGTAATTTACCGGTAATTTTGCAATTTTACCTTACCGTAATTTGCCGTAATTTACCGTAAGTTACCGGTAACGTTACGGGAGCTTTAAACCCTAGGGCTCACTGTAAGCTTGCTGTAAGCTATAATTTCCCGCTGAGTTCTTGGCTAACCCTGACCCTAAAGACCATGAAACAGGTGTGTAGGCTATTTGCACGCCGGTTTCCGACGCCGGCGGATAATCAAGAAAACTGTCAATGATGCAAGTAGCCTACATTCCGGAAACCAGCGTAAAATAGAGTTGTGTTCTTTTGATCGCAGGTGGACGCCGGCAGCCATCGCCGCTGTTAGCCTGTTACCCTCTTGCACTGCACACGTGCTGGTAAACCCGCGTTCCGATGCTGTCCGATGTGGCGCGATGCAGTAATTAGTCATACCGGTCATCTATACAAGCTTTACAAGGATATTGCGAATTATACACTGAAAACTACCGATGATCAATCGAAAACGGATAACCAAATACGCAAAATACAAGCCTTACCTCCACATTACATCAGCAAACAGCCAGGCAACTCGTCAAACCATATATAAGCTTACCGCCAAAAAATAATAAACTACGCCATAGGCAAACAATCATGGAAGTATAAATTTATTTATAGCTCCGTGGCAAACAATGCAAACACCATAGATACACATTTAAACTCTCTCTGAATTCGTGATATGTACATATCATGAATTCCGGATTAAATCGTAAAACGGCGTTCTATATGCACAGGCCAGGGCCAAAAAAATCAACGCACCCGATAATGATATCTAAAGTAATGGAAGTCTATATACTGATGTAAAGTCAGCGAAACTGCACATTGCTGTATATTGCTGTACATCGCAAACACACAAACACATGTATAACTTGAAGTATACGTTTGGCACAAATGAAAATAAGTGACATGCAAGAGGCAAAAGCCTCTATATTATTGCACACATCCATTGCTTTTTGGTTGTCAGTAACAGCTTGTTCCACGACAGCCTAACAAGCCTAACAGTCATAGTGTTTTATTGCTCTCTCACATCAAATTAAGTTTTATGCTTTTGTCAATTGAAAAACTATTATGGTGGCCTTCTGTCCGGGATTCGCCTCAACCAACAACATGAGGCCTTTAGCACGTACGGTTCCGTGGCCGGTTAGCTACTACTAATTTCGCACGGCCCTGCTGAGGGTAGAAGGCTGAGTTGACGTGAGCACACAGTCGGTTAATGTAAGTCAGGCTGTCATATCGTCGTCAAACGCGTCGCTGGTAAGTGTCGAGTGTCGACCTGATGCAGTCGTCGTCAGCAGAGCGACACCTAGCGGCAGGTGCGAGTCAGTGGACTGTTATACGGCGGCCGTGCATCCGCCGGCCTCACTACAGTGTTTGTTCAAGTACGACTTGAGCGCGAACTGGCGTCGGCAGCGCGCGCACTCGTAGTTCTTAGTGGCCGAATGCGTCTGGATGTGAGCTCGAAGGTTGGATCGGTCAGCAAACGCTTTGCCGCAGTGAGCGCAGCCGAACGGCTTTTCTCCCGTGTGAGAGCGCTGGTGACCTCGCAACAACCACGGACGTGAGAATGCTTTGTCACACACCGAACATCTGTACCTGCACGTCAACACAGTCAACACACACCGCTAATATACGTCGTTACGACAAAACGCATATGCACTATAAATAGCAAAATCTTTCGTGAGACTACGAAATATGGATCATAAACCGGGCTGAATATCCGTTTTCTGAAGTTAAATTTTAGCCAGACATCACCGAGGACAGTTTAGTTCTCTGTCGAAATTACATTTGTATTAAGTAGAAAATTCCTTCAACGAATTCCTGTGTCTGAATCATCAGCAGAATCTGAGCGATCGTTTCTTGACCCTACGCCCCATCCATTCACATAATTCCATCAATATCCGTTCATAGCCTATACATACTGAGCAATCTTGCGACAGATAGACAGACATACAACCGACTTTGAACATAATCGTTTAATAAACTTCGGCAGAGGTGATGAACGACTAGCGAATGAAGCATGAGTTAGGATGATAACGATGATAACAATGACGATATAAATGACGATAGGCTAACGTAGAAGAGGCCGCGACTAACTTGAGGTCGTGCGTGAGGACGTGCATGGCCAGGGCGGGCATGCTAACGTACGGCTTGTGACAGTGTGGACAGGCTCGCGCGTACCGACTATCGAGGCTGCGGTGTGTCTGCTTGTGACGGGAGAGGTTCGATGACGTCGCATAGAACCTTCCACAATCACAGCAAGTGTATCGGCCGCTCGTGCGCCGTGCTGCACTTGTCGTAGTGGTGGTGGTCTCGGTGCCTCGTTCACGCTGAAGCTCACCCTGCGGCACTGTCCCCGGCAGCGGCTCCTCGAACTTCTTACGTCGTCTGGAACGTCCGTCGGTCGCGATGAACGCCTCATACGTGTAGCCGACGGTGACGCCGTGCTGAAAGTTGGAGCGCGGCAACATCGGCGCGATCGTGTGACGCACCTGTTGGCTTAGTTCGCACGAAGGCCGATAGGTGGAGTAGGGCTCCGGCTTCATGTCAATGTGATCACCACAAGGATGGTGATAGAAAAGCGGTGGGGACGTGGCCGTAGTGGCAGCGGGCATAACTGTGAACCGTGGCGGGTCCCCGTACGAACTGCTGACGTCACTTGCGGTATCGATGCCGGTCTCGCTGGCTGCTGCAGGTGACGACTGGGGGGATGATGACAGGGAACTGACAGGGTGGTTGTCAGCGACATGCCGCGTTGGACTGAGTTCCTCCTCAGAGCGACGTCGACCGGTGCGCATGACCAAATCCAGCGGCAACGTCATAAGGTCATCAACTGACATCATGATGACGTCATCAGCTGACGTCATTTTCCGCACCATGCCGGCAGAGAAGTGACGTGACACGAAACCTGTCGTTTCCACAGTACAAGTACAATACCAACTACTGTATTTAAAAAATTATGCGACCCAAATGGTCAGAGTCTAATGCTGGGGATTTACAAATGTTGTTGCTGGGAAGAGCAACGGCTGAAAAAAACGTAAATTGTTGTAATTTTTCATATTTTGGTGAAAAAATAGGTGAAAATGTCGAATTTAAATTTTGTAACCCCCAAAAGGCACTTCCTTGCGCGAAACCGCGTCATATGAGCCATCGTGCGTTAAAATCAGTTCAGTCGTTTTTTCTGTAGAGGACAGCAAGAAAAAAAGGAAAGGAAAGGAAAGGCACAAAAAGTCACGCAAGCGTTATATTTCACCTATTCGTGCGGAAGCCCCCCGTAAACGGATTTTCACCAAATTTTGAATATCAAAAGATATGCTGAACGTAATCATCTGTGCAAATTTTGGTGCAAAAAATTAAGGAGTTTGGGAAATACGAGGGGTCAAATTTTGGAGTTCCCACTGAAATAAATGGCTGGTCACCCTTACAACAGTGCTGCGCTACCGCGCAGCCTGTGATAATTTGAAAGCCAATATGCCACACCCTACTAGTGATCAATAGCAACCTAGCCAGGCTTGGCCATATCTCGCATCGCACCGTTTAGCCACAATACCGCGTAACGGACTTCAAGGTCATCCAAGGTCAATGATTTTTATCTCATGTGGCAGGGCGTATGGCACTTCCTATTAGTAATTAATAGTAACTTTGACCGTATCAGTCACTGTTTTTGAGATATGGCCAATTATATGGCCAGTGTGGCTCGGTAGTATACCGGTAACGTGTCGGACTTGTAATCCGGAGGTAACTCAGAGGCGCTGGTTCGACTCCGCACCAGGACACTGCCGGGTAACGACCTTAGGCAAGTTGTTTACACACATGTGCCTCTGTCACCAAGCAGTATAATTTGGTACCGGCTTCACCGCTGGGACGTAAGCAGGCACACCGCGCGATACACTGGCCCCGTATCCGTGGTCTCGCAGTGTAGAAACTGATGTTTGGCTGAGGGCCTTAGGAAACGGAGATCAGCGCTGCCCTATGGGCCGTAAGGCTCGGGAAAGACTTTGAGTTTTTTTATCGTTTGAAAAACGCACCTTTTTTCTACCCTCCCTCGTCCATTCGACCCCGAATTTAAAAATGTTCTCCTTGATCTACATCGCTGAAAATTTGTATGCCTAAGTTTAACACACATGGCTAATTTTTTATGTAAAAAGTTTTCCTTTACTACCTAGAGCTCAGCCACAATACAATACATCCGTTACAGACGGACAGACAGACGGACGACAACCATGCCAATAGCTCGACCGTTACTTAAGTACGGTTGGCTAAGAATTAAAGTACGAGATAATACGCAGTTCTTCAATAACTACAGGAAGGTCTATTATTTTTTACAGCGGGTATTATTAGTGTAATGTATTTTGTGTCGTAATGTACCTTTGTATTTTCGGTAAAATAAAATTAAAATTGGGCTTATTTTTCTTACTAAAATACCTGAAGTCCATTTCTATAAAATTAGACTTCGACTGACGTCATCTAATTGCCAAAACGTAACGCACCTCCGTCAGATGCAAGGATCTTGGTGATATTTGTTGTACAAGCCGAGATAGGCCTATAGCCCATTTTGTCTTAAATTTTGTTGCCATGGCAACAAAGGTCGGTCGGTAGCAGTGATGACAAAAATCTCGCAGATATCTCCTACATAAACCGATTTATAGTTAATTTTGCCCCATATTTTGTTGCCATGACAAGGGGGTCGGTCGGGGAAAATGCGATTGGCAGCATTCAATGGCCCATCCCCAAAAATATATAAATATAGACACAAAAATTTCGCAGACATCACTTACACAGGCCGAATTATAGCCATTTTGTCCCAAATTTCGTTGCCATGGCAACGGGGGTCAATCGGGGGTATATATAAATGTCAACGTTGATTAGACCGACACGAAAACCCTACCCTAAAATTAAAAATTACGACTCTATCTTGCACACAACGGAAGTTACAACAGTTTAAAGAATTTTTAAATTTTCCCCATAGGTGCCATTGTAATTTTTGCGAATTTTTCGAATAAACAAGTCACAAATTATATTAAAAAGACACCTCCTTGAGCAGAACCAGGTCATCACAGGCTGAACGGTAGTTCAAGACCTGTGTTAACGGCGATTTCTCTTTCCTATGGGGAAGCCACAAATTCGACCCCCACAGAATCAAAACCCCTGATCAGATTAAGATAAAATTTGACGCGGTTGATTATGTCCGCAAGGGGACCCGTCATGCAAAATTTTATGCAAAAATTTCTCCAAGGAGGGCTTCTCGGCAAATGGGTGAAATATACGCAAAAATTTTTATTTATACGTGCCTTTTTCAACACACCCACAGGTGAGACGTCTTAAGGGATTTTTACGCTTTATACGTCAAACGACGCGGTTCTGCACAAGGAAGTGTTTTTGGGGTTAAAAAATTAAAGTTTAATATTTAACGTATTTATTCGCAAAAATCAAAAAATACAGTGGTGCTTGTAGAGAAAATTAAACAATTCTTTAAACGGTCATAACTTTGGCTGTGTATAAGATAAAGTCGTAATTTTTGGTTCTAAAGTATGGTTTTCGGGTATGGCCAATTTAATGATGTCATTCAATTTTACCCCGGGCCCTTCCTGGTTGCCATGGCAACGAAATTTGGGACAAAATGGGCTATTACTCGGCTTGTGTAAGAGATATCTGCGAGATATCTGCGAGATTTTTGCGTCTTCGGGGATGGGCCGTTGAATGCTGCCAATCGAATTTTCCCCCGACCGACCCCCGTTGCCATGGCAACGAAATTTGGGACAAAATTAGCTATATCTCTGTCTATGTAAGAGATCTGCGAAATTTTTGCATCTGTAGAGGGGTTTTCGGGAATGGGCCATTAAATGCTGCCAATCGCATTCTCCCCCGACCGACCCCCGTTGCCATGGCAACGAAATTTGGGATAAAATTGGCTATAACTTGGCTTGTGTCACAGATATCTGCGAGATTTTTGCGTTTATAGCGGGATTTTCGGAAATGGGCCGTTGAATGCTGCCAATCGAATTTTACCCCGACTGACTCTCGTTGCAATGGGAATGAAATTGTGTACAAAATGGGCTATAACTCGACATATGCACGATATATTTCCGAGATTCTTGCATCTAACAAGGGGTTTTGAAAGTGGAGCAAACAAATAATTTTAGTAAGTCTACCATGGTTGACTCTCGTTGTCATGACAACAAAATTTGTAAAATTTTTGCCACTGAACGTCATGCTTGTGCGAAAAAGCGTTTTTGCTCCAACATTCTGCAGCAGTTGCCATTTTCCACTCTTTTCGGTGTAGATCGAAGTCTATGTGAACAGCATTCTGTCACTAAATCAAAAACAGCATCAATCAGTTTTGAGCAGCTATTTCTCGGTATGCTTCAGTCAGTTTTTTCAGACTTTTCTTAAAGCACTTCAGACTTAGATCGTTATGGAAAAATGATCCACATGCCAGTAGCTTGTGCAACATGGTGCATTAAATGATAAATGCGTAGCTGGCCTTAGGCCTACCAGCTCATCTACCATGATCGCATTTTCTTTTGTTCTTGCGCGCTTAGTTTGCTGTTGCTTTGCTTTGATTGGTGCAATTTTCGAACAGATATTTTTCGCAAGGTAGTGTAGCAATATGTTTCGGTAAAGCTTTGGCAGCTATATCTCTAGCTGTTGTGCGAACAACGAGTTTTGACGAATGCTAAACTTTTTGAATTTCGTTTTTTTGCGTATTTTAACAACAAAAGTTACGAGGTGTCAGCTTTGCTCTTTCAGTAAATTTCCGCGACTTTCATCGACAACACAATAATTATTACTCGTTTACAAAACATTTTTCCGCGAAATCAAACATTCTATTCAAACAGTTCTAAGAAGCGCATTTGTGTTCATGTAATCCAAATTCTGCTTTAGCTACAGAAGCATCATGTAACGGAACAGTTAGTTATCAACAGTATCTCGCTTACCGTCGCCAAGCTGTGTGAACTGATGTCGCGCAGAAGCAATGTAATCGGCAGCATCAGTCGTGCATGTTGATTCATCGCTCTGACAGCACGACTCCAGCTCGCTGTACTGACAATCGCGCAGTTCTTCGCCGATCAGCTGCAGACGTCGAGCTGCGCCGCACTTGCGAACCAGAAACGACCGAGGCATCAGGCTGCTCGGTGTGACGTCCCGTCTCACGACTGAGAGTCGTTGGCGCGTTGCCACTGCTGCTGTTGCGACTAGCAGCAGTCTGTTGAAGTCGGCGAAAGTCTGCGACGGTTGGTCGCTGATAAGCAACACGGAGTCAGTCGCGATGACGACGATAAGACAACACAATGACAACGACGACGACGACGTCGTGTGCCTTAAGTGAGCGCGTGCCAGCGGTTGGCAGACTGCTAGTGGGCGGCTGCTGCGTCACGCTGCGGCTGGTTGAACGCGCCAGTCCGCTAGCAGTGATGACAAACTAGCGCCGACGTCGCCAGCGTCTTGCGCTGCTGCTGCTGCTGCTGGACGTAGGCTGCAGGCTGCACGGCGGACTCGGGTCGCTGCCGGTGACCGCAGATTTCCCGTACCCCTCGCACCTGTTTGGGCACCTCGGCGCGACAGCCCGTAACCGATCAGATTCTGTCGCTTCATGCGACTCTCCCAGACCACGCTGTTGATGGCAAGCTTAGCAGTTTATTTCAACAGCAAAAGCACTTTGAAGTACGCCTATCTATAGTTCTGTCCGCCAGCGCCACAAAAGTCTTTCTTTTAGCATACTGGCGCTTTACAAGTCAGATTATTATTAGTCCGCCCGGAAGCCATAGCTTGCGGAGCTGACTTAAGTTTTAGCCGAGATGTTTTTTTATTTATTTCAACGCGAGATCTCTTAGATGCGTGGGCACGCCGGTCGGCCCACGCATATCGGAGATCTCGCGTTGTAAAAAAAATAAATAAAGCATCTGGGCTAAAACTTAAGTCCGCTCCGCAAGCTATCGCTTCCGGGCGGACTAAAAGTTTTAGAAATCGACAATAATTAATAGTAACTACAAATTTGGAGCAAAGCCCAACGTGAGGCCGCCCGGCGCCGTAAGTCCGATTGGGAAAATTTGAGGGATTGAACTTCTCCTCGTAGCAAAGTGACGTGGGCCGAACTCGAATGCATTAGCATACGCAGAGAGCGCATTTTGGACTTAGTGTGAATCAACATTAGCCTTATAACTGTTTTGTTAGTGGACCAAAGTTCACCGTTTTTTGCCAACTCAGGAGGAACGGCAGTCGATCAGGTTTGTTCCCGATTGTTGATAACTTGATCGGTTCCGAAGATATTCGCGACCAAAGTCGAAAATGGTCTGAAATCGCGAGATTTTGATTTTGGGTGGGTACACATAGGCCAACAAAACTTTGCTGATAGTGGACATAGTTTACCATTTTTTCGTTCAACTCGAAAGAGATAGTTGTCGATTAAATTTGTTTTAGATTGCCGATATCTAAACCCACTCCAGAAATATTCGCGGTGAAAGTCGATAGTTGTACGAAATCGCGTTGAGTTTTACTCATTGTTTGCTCTCAATATTTTATTGGGACGGAGCCGGGAGCCCCAAAAAGTTGTACCCCAGTTTTTGTGGTAAACCACGTAGCAAAGTTTCGCGGGGCTACTTCCCCTTCCCCTCAAAATTATTGAAGCCCAAACGTTAAATTTTAAACCAATTTTTGATCTCCTCTTTGTAAAAATTGTTGGGAGAACCCCCGTTCCCGGTGGGATGTGCGCTAGTAAGCCTTGCACATTTTCGGGGCACAGCACCCCTAGGTTTTCCGAAAAAGTCGATTTTGTGGGTAAGATTGCACCTTTAAATCTCCGTGGTTAGTGAAGTCACGTGGCCCGAACGCAATTGCAATATCTTACATAGCAAGCGCAATGCAGTGAACTTGGATAGGTCGAAATGAGACAGCTAAACTTTGTTGTTAGTGGACCAATCAGTGGCGTAAAATATTCAATATTCAATATTCAAAAATATTCAACACTGCATGCTAAAGTAGACGGTTAGAGGCGCTAATTTGGAACTAAGCATGATCGGTGCATACGGGGCTATACTTTAGTGGCTTGGTTTGACGTAATTTCGCACGCTAGGTTTTTATATTTTTACTGACCAGCCGCGGAACCCCTGGCATATGCTCGCGGAACCCTTAGGTTCCGCGGAACCCCGGTTGAAAATCAATGATCTACGCCTATAATTCTTTCGTTAGGAGACCACAGTTAACTCCCAGGGATTGCCCTCGATCATGTTTGTTTCCAATTTTTAATATTTCAATTGGTTTCTGAGACATTTGCGGTCAAATTCGAAAGCTGTTCGAAATCGTGCCAAATTCTGAGGTTTTTCTTCTCCCAAATTTTCGGGGTGCGGCCTCTTCCAAAATTTGCACGTTATTGATCATGCGTCCGGGATATGGAGTGTGCGCTAGTAATTAGTTATTCTCTAGCGCGTCAAAATTTGGGGGCGCAACACCTACTACGGCCTAGGAGCTGAAATATAATCCTCCAAAAAAGTCGATATGGGTGAGCATGATTCCACCTTTAGATCTCCCTAATTAGTGGACAAAAGTTCACCAGGCTTTTTTCGCCGAACGCGGGAAGAATCGCCGAAGATCAAATACTTGTCTGATTTTGTATATCTTTATATCCGTTTGAGATATTTGCCGTCGAAGTTTGAAGTCATCCAAAATTGCGTCAAATTTAGCTGTTTTGGCCCCCAAAATATTTCTGGGGACAGGCCCTCAAATTTTTGAACAGGCATTATAAAACTGAACATGCTTCCGACAACGTGGCAAAATTTCACGGCGATCAGCCGAGAAACCTCGCAAATCGGGTGGCTAAAAATAAATTACAAATTTGGGGCAAAGCCCAACCCGAGTCCGCCCGGCGTCCTAAGTCCGACTGTAAAAAAAATTTAGGGGGCGAAATTCCCAAGGTAGCAAAGTCACGTGGCCGAAACTCAAATGCACTGGCATTATTGGTTGGCGTAGTTGTAACGCGCTTCGTCTAATCAACGAAGTTAATCTACGTTGGGGCCGTCGGGCCCCGTTAGTACTTTGTTGGGTGACTGTCTACGGGCAGGGTAGTAATAAGTCCTTCTCCCCTTCGATCAACCCTCAGTTTGAAAATGTTCCCCTTAATGCAAACGGCTGAAATTTTGCACGCCCGAGTTTTATCACCCATGGCTAATTATTCGTGTAAAATGTTTGACGCTACGCCTTAGCCGTTAACCACAATACATCCGTTACAGACGGACAGACAGACAGTCAGACAAACAGACGGACGGACGACAACCATGACAACAGCTAGACCATCACTGAAGTACGGTCAGCTAAAAATTCTTATTTAATGAAATTTAGTAAATTTGATTTATGAATTTTCGTGTAATTTACTGTCCATACGGCGTTTATGTCGTAAACGTATAGCTATCTACTAGTCATTGTTTCAAGTTACAACGCACGAGTGCATTCAAGGACAAAAGAGTTCCATAGACTACTATTAAGTCCTTTGGTGCCTTTCACTGACATCAAATTCGGGCGACGCCAGTCTGAGTGACTCCACAAAAAACACGTTTTACGTTAAGCAATATCACTGGAATGTCAGAAATTTAAACTTTTTCACGTAGCGTGCATGTTCAGTGAAGTCGGTTGATGATCGTCGTACGCTTTCGACTGTTTCAAAGAATTCGGTAAAAGCGCTGTTGTACGCCAGTATGTTGAAAATGGAAACTAACTAGCTAACAGTTCGGGCAAAACAACCACCTAGACTTATCGGAAAGTTCGGACGTGCAAATAAAACACTGCTTTTCGCTGTCAATCAAATGAAATTAAACGGCAAGATTTCATTAATACAGCAGCGAAGCATTCAGCGCAGATGCCGCGTCGTACGGATGAAACAAACTGGGCACGCGTACAGTGGCAGCAGCAGAGTGCGTTGGACGGACGGACGGAGAGACGCAAGCGGAAGCACGCAGCCCAGGCAGTGCAATGGCGTCACGCGGGAGGGAGCCGGCGTGAAGTTCACTGACTCTGGCCCTAATCAAGTCGACCGGTCTGGCGCATTATCATCAGTAAGGGAGACGTGTGACGACGACGAAGGCGACGCAGAGACGCGGCTCATCAATCATCCTGCTGTCAGCCTGAATCAGCAACACGCAGCCAGCCAGCCACGGTCCAGCCACCGGCACACAGGCTCTCTGTCTCGTTCCGTCCTTCCGCCGTCTATTCCGTTCACAGCCTACTTTTTTCCTGCCACGTTCTGCCGTGCTCATTGATACATCCGAGCCGCATGGAGAGGCGCGCTAGCAAAACAAATTGCGCATTCCGCGATTCCGCGTCCATTACCATGGCGTGGTCTGTCTGTCTGTCTGTCTGTCACATTTGCGCAATGTGCTTAAGCGGTTCGACGGAATGTCACCACCTTGGGATCGCGACGCGAGTTCGCGCTAGGCCCTGTATAGAACAACTAGGCCAAGCAGTAAAAGAGCTAAGAACTGCCAGCGAGACACAAATTTATAATTTATTACAAAAGCACGACGCACATAATCAAAAATTACAGAGAAGATTCAAAAACAATACGAGCGGAGCGAAACTTCAAATATTAAACAATGACTGGTTTTATAACTAGAAATAGAGGTCCTACGTTCTGTGGAACGAGGTATCTGTCCCATTGACACACTATATAGCCTAGCAGCTGCGTATAAAAAGGAAGGGGGTGAATGCAAACGACGCAATTATCTTTCACGAGGCCGAGTTAGAATCAATTTTGTCCCAAAATTCGTTGCCATGGCAACAAGGGTCGTCAGAGGAGAAATTCAAATGACACCATCGATAGCGCGGCTTGAAAGTAGGGGGTAGGTGAAAACAGCTAGCAATTATCTTTCACGGGGGCCGAGTTATAGTCAATTTTGTCTCAAAATTCGTTGCCATGGCAACAGGTGTCGGCAGGAGAGAAATTTAAATGACAACATCGGATAGCCCGGGCCCAAAAATAAGGGGGTAGGTGCAAACAGCGCGCAGTTATCTTTTACGGGGACCGAGTTATACCGCTGTGAAATCTCCATTGGCTGTAATGCAAAATTTTGCAATTTTTGAGTGGTTGCTATGGCAACAGGGAAAATGGGAAAATTTAAAATGGGAAAGGGGAAATTTAAATAATACCGTAAGATTGCCCGACCCCGAAAATAAAGGGGTAGGTAAACACCGCGCGCAATTATCTTTTACGGGGACGAGTTATACCGCTTTGAAGTCCCCATAGGCCGTAATGCAATTTTTTTACGCGCGAAAGCAGAATGCTTCGCGCGTCTTTGCCATCGTCTGGGCGTCTGTCTGTCCGTCTGTCTGTCACACTCGTGGACTGTATCAAAACGGTGCAAGCTAGGATCACGAAATTTTCACTGTGGGCTGCTCCAAGGTCTCTAGTTTATCGTGACAAAATTTCGTGCCACTGGGTGCAGGGGTTCCCCACGAACGAAGGCGTCAAAGCGGGGTACCCCCTAAAAAGACGTCATTTTGCCTTTATTGGCTCGAATAATGTGAAAACGGTTGCAGATAGGTACATACATGCTGCTTATCATAACAAGCACTGGTGAAAGGCTTTTTAAATTTATCAACATCGATGACCTTGAATGACCTTGAACCTTCCCAAAAGGGGTTTTCAGTGAATTTTTCGCAATATTTGGATGCTGCGCACATTTCAATACTGAATTGCGACGAAATGGCTGGAGTTACACCAAGACAACCTGCGTATGAAATTTTCAGCATTAAACGTAGATTTCAGCAGTCTAAGTCCCGATCCCCTAGGTTCATGGAGCCCGGCGCCGGCGGGCGTCAAAGACTTCAAAGATTTCGGGCTGCGCAAGTCTATATCATTCACAAGGTGGCGCCACGGTACTGGTGTTGGTGGCGTGGCGTAGTTGGTAACGCGTTTCGA
>Ga0209367_1007698_pt1 | contig 14812 bp, 8 predicted proteins | sample WorMetLIZISLAND2_FD_187412 | JGI IMG/M metagenome (GOLD analysis project Ga0209367, IMG submission 187412) | Marine gutless worms symbiont microbial communities from Max Planck institute for Marine Microbiology, Germany - Olavius geniculatus... ... | reverse complement strand
CGACCCTCCTTTAGGGACTGACAGAGGCTTCCCGCTGGTGTTCGACCATCGCACCAACGAGGCGCAGTTCATCCGCCTTCTTCGAAGAAGAAGCCGTTGACCGCTACCTTTATGCCTGGGTGAGGAACGCATCAACGCGTCCCGCCATATCTCAGCCATATCTCAGCAACGCCGTTACTCGTGAAATTTACCACTGAAGAATCTGGTCGCCGACAGCTCCGTTCGTCTACAACCAACGCAGCTGTTGTCGTGAGGACACGGACCCAGTTCAAGAAGTGCGCTTTCTCCGTTTGCGGTCCAAAGATTTGGAACCAGATTCTTCCCCAAAGCAGGAACATTGATTCTGCTCCGGCTTTTTGTAAAGCCCCCAAAAGTCACCTGTTTGCCAACTGACACTATTGCACTATCGGTTTAACAGCTGTATTGACAGAGCGCTATAACATTGATTAATTATTATATGATTATGATTATGACTTTACCAGATTAACAGACCTAGAAACCCCTTCATCATTTCCCGTGCACCACGTTCGACGCCTGTGGCGCCTCGTTCTCGTGCTTTTGGCCTCGGATATTTCTAGAAATGGGCTGTCTGCGTTCAGCCGGGATTCCGCTCCAAACCCAACTAAGGTGCTTCAGCGCTCCTGAGGTCCATTATCTGACGCGGAGGGGGCTCACTGTCACCGAATTCAATGACCTTGGATGACCTTAAACGCTAAAATAAGGGGTTATAATGGATTTTTTGGCAATTTCGGGCTGCGAGACACATTTTAAGAGCGAATTGCGCCAAAACCAATCGAGATAAGACATGGACAAGCTGCAAATGAAATTTTCAGCATTGAACGTAGATTTCGACGGTCCAAGTCTCGATTTTCTAGGTTCAAGGAAACCTGCGCACGAGGACATCAAAGAGTGGTACCCCCGTAAAAGTCGCATCGAAATGGCTGGAGATTAGATTGACATTTTGAATTTGCGAACAAGAACTGTCAGAGGCTTTCGCGCGTCTCGTGAGCATTAGCTCAAATTTCTTGTAGTCATCGGGTGATCAAAAATGAGCTACATTTGCCCATTTTTCAGCACTGTCAATACATGTAGCTCCGGATAATCAGAAACTGACAACATTAAACTTACCAAGCACCGGCCTCAACAACGGGTGAGGGGGAGCTTTTGAGGCATAGGGCTGGGTGGGGGAGCTTGAGCCGCAAAAGCCGTATGCTAAATCCGCCACTGGACCTACACGCTTGCTGTAATTCTACGAAGACCTAATATACGACACATTTATAAATTCCTACGACAAAAAGTCACAATGTTACAAAACGGTATTTTAGGCCCCGAGGTGTGAACCAGAAGCGAAGTAGGCACTATACTCAAGGCAACAGCGCACCGCCATAACTATAGGCAAAAGCTGCAAGTTACTTTACAGCAAAAAGCAGTAGTATTTTCTCCGCCTGCCGTATACGGCTTTAGCTTTGGTTCTGCGAGCAAAAACGGGCTAGGTTACTGTTAAAGCACTTAGCAGTTCAACGAGATCTCTAACTTCCAACACAAGGTCTGCTAGAATGAAAGATGGACTTTTATGTGGATACATTACTGAATGAATAGGCCTACACGACATTGTGATGCCAATAGGCTACTCACCAGTTACTCTACAGGCAAAACCACCACTTTGCTATATCATGCCCTTGGCTAAAATAAGCGCCAGAAAATAATTCACAGCTCTGCTCTGTAGGCCTATGTCGTATGTATACAACAATACGAAGCGTCAATATCAGCAAAACAGCAAGTAATGGAGTGGAGTGGCAGTGAGAGGGCCAGGTTATTTATAGCTATCAGTACCAAAGCAGCCGCTGCAACCGCTTGCAGCGGTTCGGCTCTATCGCTCTCCAGTTAACTTCACGCAAGTAGGCTGCAGGCTGCAGTGTTAACAAATAACAATATAGGCCTACACTCCGATGGGCGGACCCAGCTTTCGACGTCATTTCTTATGTTACGTATAGTTTAAATCCATTTGAAATTTAAAATGATTTTAGATAGCAATGCTCACCAACAGCAATTTTAATACTTTCGCTCGCCACATAATGGAACCTTCAAGGCTCCCAATATAAAATTATTAAATATGTGCATGCAGCGTAGGTTTGCCATGAATGCATCAGGCGGGCCTCGAGAGCTTTCTAACTAATCTAAAATGCTAGACTTTGACTAACCTTGAAAATGTCTGTGTAGATTTGATTCGATTTTTAAAAAAGTTTTTTTTACAGAATATCAATATAGCGTATAGCAATTTATAATGAGGCATGCAGTGAGGCACTGCACGTGACGTGACGTGACCCCTTCGACTTCCAACTGTTTTATTTCTCAGGTCACTTTGCAACCGCACAGACGGACATTCAACTCCATATGTTTGTTGTCTGTCACCATTGAATTATCTACTGTTATTTTCGTGCACCTAATTCAAGCGACGCCACTGGCGTCCGCATAGCGTGTATTAAAATTATGCAGATGCCTTAAGACTACGGTATTATAAGCTACGGTATGCAGTTGTGGCGACACGTAGGCTTTTAATTATAGCTGCAGTCCAAGCACTGCTTTTGAAAGTTTAATGGAAGCAGCAAATTTATTTAGCTATTTTCCGAAAATTTAAAAACACTATAAATCACACATAATTATGTGTTTTTTGAAGATGAAGCAGGTTTAACATAGCCTAAGCCGCAATAGGCTACATCGTCACGAATTAGCTTAATGTGAATTATTTGGCCTAATGAAATTGAACTTCGAAATATGCACAATGCAATAATTAAACTAATATAAATAAGTATATAGCCTAAGACAGATTGTCAAACCCGGTCGTATAGTCTGAAATCGAAAAAATCAGTAGAAACCCGCTTTTAGATTTCGAGGTCGACCGTCGTTTTGGTACCACTTATTGCTTATTATACGCCCTGCTCGCCTATTGGTCAGTTCGTCAAAAACTAAACCGTGTCAGTTCAGTTCAGTTCGGTTTAGTTCGATAGCTGTGTGTGCGCCTTTGTGATAAGCAGCAAGCCTGTGCCTATCTGCATCCGTTTTCACGCTATAGACGAGTCGGTATAGCGGTAAGCTACTTCTTAAAGGAGTATCCCTCTTTGACGCGTTCGTTCTAGGAGAATTCCTTCACCCAGACTGTGACCCAGCAGTATACGATATTTTGTCACAAAGAATTATCAGAAAAGAAAATATGGTCTTTGCGGCGGCCCACAGTGAAGATTTCGTGGTTTTAACTTGCATCGTTTTAATAACGCAGCAGGATGTGACGGACAGACGGACCGACAGACTGGCGGACAAACGGACTCTTCTACGATAGATATGACGCGCTTGGCATACTGCTGTCGCGCGTAAAAATGACAAAACTTCGCCAAGAACGTGTTGCCACCTGGCGAACATCTGTACAGCTTTACAGCTGCTGCATAATAAGCTCGATCAGGATTCAGGGTCCAAGCGAATATAAGGCCTACCGAAACGGATCATCGCCAAAATCTGGTTTATTGACCACTCGAATCTATCTCTCCATGAAACTGGAAACGTTCGGGACAGTCATGGCGATGCAGATGCACGCTCGGCACATTAAAATAAAGCAAGAAATTTGAGCCAATGCTCACGAGACGCGCGAAAGCCTATAGCAGTTCTGGTTCAGTAGTTTAGCTGAAAATTGGGGTGTTCACGCCAAGTTAATACATAAATACCAAATTTTCTATCTGAATCTCATAACGATAGTTCCTTGACGCCATTGGTTTTCAAATGACATGAAAATCATTGACCTTGGGTGATCTTCAAAGGTTATAACGCACTATGGTATGCCAATCGTGTGGTATTGTGGCTAAATGGTAAATCATAGGGGATCGGCAATGGTATTTTATCGGATAGGAGGCTAGCAACATCCTACAGGCTTTTAATAGTAACCAAATTTACAACGGTTTGGCCGCAATTTTCAATGGAAGGTTTCAAGCTATAAGTGGCCTTATCCCGAACGAAATAGGGCCAAGGTTACTATTTATCATTAATAGAAAGTGGCATATGCTTTTTCAAATTACACAAAAATCATTGACCTTGGATGATCTTGAAGGTTAGTACGCGTTATCGTGGCTAAACAGTGCGAGATAGAGCTAAAGTTGCTATTGATAATAGGCTAAATAGAAAATCGCATACGCTCTTTTAAATGAGATTAAAATTATTGACCTTGTATGACCTCGAAGGTTAGTACTGCAACAGGAAATGTATAGGCTGTAGCGCGTCTTCTTTAGCAACAGCTGAGTTTTCTTGTTTTTAATAGACCTGGCACACGTACTCATGCACCCTGCTAGTTGTCATAGTAAATTACTTTAAATTACACGCCATTTGACAGAGACTATAGTGTGGCGTCACAGTCTCTCAAAGAAAGGGGAGGTTTGGCGGTAGGAATGGTACCTCAGGTCAAAATTTTGTTGCAAACCGCGGTTCAACTGTTACGCAAAGTGGAATTGTTACCACAGACGGCATATAACGTCATATCCAACGTTATCATCGCCTCCCCGTACGATTCCTTTCCCCGGAAGAAAACATGTTTGTATTGATGTATCCCAAGTAGGCCTGACTCTGCAGACCATTGTTATTGTTGTCATTGTGTATCGTGCGATCTGATGCGACTATCACAGTGCAGCACGGTAGTGCTGACACTGTTGTAAGGGCGATGAACGTTAAGTATAGGAAATGGCGTTTGGGGGGGTCCTGTAACTCCGAAACCCCTTAACCGATTTCCATAAAACTTAGCATCAGTGATCAAATCGCCCACCCGACCCTACAAGCAAAATTTGGTTACAATAGGTTCAAAGGGGGCGTGGCTGCGCATGCGCGAAATTCGCCGTTAGGCGTCTATTTTTTCTTTCTTTTTTCTTGCCACGGCTACAGACCAGCCCGTTGAACCGACCGACGCCGCTAATGGCTCAAACGAAGCGTCCTGACGCCGGATAGATTTCTTATATGGTTTCGATTAACATTTTAAAAATTTATCCCTTTTGTGCCCCAATTTTTAAAAATTTGCATTACGCCCTATGGGGACTTCAAAAGGGTATAACTCGGTCCCCGTAAAAATAATTGCGGGCTGTGTTTACCTACCCCCTATTTTCGGAGTCGGACAGCCCTATGACGTTATGAATTACAATGACGTCACTTCCACAATTTGCTCACTCGAATACGCAAGGTAGGTGCCTTTTACTGATATATAGACATTAAAAAATCGGTCCACTATATTGAGGCTCAAAACTTTTTGAGTGCCCTTCGCATTTGCATGAAGTCGTAATTGACTCAAATGCTCTTATTTGCAGCTAGCGCAAATGTAGGCTATGCAAATGATAAATCCACAAACGTATTTGTTAGGGCTTTCACAAAATCAGATGCCACGTGGCTCCACTTTGGTAAACCTAGCTACAGACTGGAAAATTGTGATGCAACAGTGAGCCTGATTCTATGCCGTTTGCGTAACTGCTACGAACGCCTTGTAGCCTACAGCGAGTTTTTCCGAACTGTATTTGTTACGACGTCACCAGAAAGGCCAGTTGGCGGAGTATTATTATTCTTAAAGGAATTTGTCCTTGGACAAAGGTCAGTAGCAAAATGCACCGTCCCACGTCTCTGATTCTCACAGACTTCCGCCGAGCTAGAAATAAACCAAGTACAAGTCGTACACAAGCAAGCATGCGTGCCGTCGGCCGCTCGCTTGGTCGGTATATAAACGCCGCGCTTGCCTATACAGTACACAGAAGTGTTGGCGCCAACGCCTACGTCTATCTCTTATCACAGGTCTGCGCCGCCAGCTGTTGCTACTGCTGCTGCTGCTGCTGCTGCGCTTACGTCAGTTCACTTGCTAGCAGCGCAACTACGCAGGCTGCTGCTTCGTCGGCAACGAGAATAACTGCAACATGAGTTGAGGACGTATGGTTTCAATGAGTGATCCTATATGAAACGGTAACTTGGTTGCAATTTGCTTGTACTTTCGACCTTTGAGAGGACTTAATATTAGGAGACAAATGGGATCGAAAACATCTCTTTTTTGATACCATTTGTCTCCTAATTATAATTTTATAAATTTTTTCAATAAAGCGCTGTTAACTTGTTGTGTAACAGTTACGAATGAAATATTGACCATAATTTAAACACTAGCAATTAGTCCAATAGATATGGTCAAAGTCCACTGTTTTCAGAGTATATACAACATTATTAATCTCTTAAAAACTTTGAAATTTTCGAGTTATTAATAATTTGTTTGACAACTATGCTGCTTTGACTAAGTATTTTAAAAGTTTAAGATAAAAAGATAATGTCTAGCTGACCACGTACAGGGTATAGTTTACGGTAAAAGTCGGTAACATAATCTCATAGTTGCTGTTGTGTTTTTGTAGTTGTGTTTTTATCTCGGCTTTGGATGTAGGCTACTGTTATTGACGGTTTTCTCTGGTTCAGAAAAAAATAGGTAGGCCTAATGTTTAGAGCAAAAAAAGGACTTTTGATTTATTTTATGGTGAAATGTGCCTCTATAATGGTTCTAAAAATAATAACGATAATGATGACCTTGAAACGTACGATTAGACACCAAGATCAGTTATCTATTATCTGCATATAGGTCTATATGTATCGACATAAGCCTATATAAGCAAAATTTTAATAATTCGCTAACTGTGGAAGCATTTATCACATCGTTTATTTTGCCGGATCTTGTGCGAATGTAGAGATTGACAAAAATATGGAAGGTTACAGTGTTTTGAATATTAAGAAAAAGTTAAACACATAGACGGTGTTTAGTGTTTCGGCCTTTTTTTGCTTCACATTCTCATAGCAAGTTTTTGATAGGAGACAATATTTCGCTGAGCGGGGCCAGGCCTCTTGTATCCCTGCTAACGCGGGCACTGATTCTTGTGGTTTAAAACGTGATAATCGACGTAACTGCAAGTTTGTGTGACAGGTTATGTATTACTGTTTGACAGATGGTAAAATGGCAGCGGTGTCGAAGAGAGAACTACACATGTCATCGCTACGTGCGTCAAGTCAGGTGCGAGATGGTAAACCAGAAGAGCGCTATCCTCTTCCTCCACGACGTGCTCGCGTCAGCCGCTCTGTTGATCGCGATTTTATAACGAGAACGTCGGACTTTGATCAGTCTTCGAGTAATTTTCGTTCCCCGCCGCAGTATACAAATCCAGCATTGCCCCCTTTCTTGTTGCGACGAAGATTAAGTCTGTCCGCAGTTCCTGCCGCCAGCGTCACGGCAGAAGATACGGAGTATGACCTGCCGCCAAAGAGTGCTTCGCAGGTGCGATGGTCAAGGAAGGACGTGGTTTACACAGCAGAAAACATGGGCTTTTCACCTCACGAGTCTGCAGCCGCTACTCCTCCAAAACGCACACATATCATCAATTCGACGAGGTATCGACGAATGCCAAAGACACAGTACGCAGACAGCAAACTGCTGAGATCAAGGGCGGCATACTTTGTTGACGACGACTTGGCTTATACCAACGACCACATGTTGGACGTCGGCGAGCGCAGACGGCACCGCATCAGACTGCGCGCGTCAAGCGTACCTCGTATGGACGGTTCTGTCATTAGAACTGCCAGGCACACGTCGCCCTTAGTGCATCGCCGACGAGCCAACAGCGTTGTACGTACCTACGCTGGCCCGTCATATCCCACTAAATCATCCAGCTATGGCACCGCAGTACGCGTGGACGACAACGAAGGGTTCGATATAGCATCGTTTGTTCTGGCTCCGGGGGAGCAGTTCATCCCAACGAATGTCAGCGTCAGCGTTCTACCGTCTGGCCGGAGAGCTGTCACATATACGCGCTTCTCGCAGAAAGGAACTGGAGACCAACACCGAGCAAACGCCGAGATCGATCATATCATACAACGCACAAATCGACTACAGGTTTATTTTCTAAATGCATGTGTCATATTTAGATCCACGTCTACACGCAATCTAGTTTTCCTCTTCACAAAGCGTCAACATAGCTATAGTCAGCTTGATACGCAGAGCTATACTAAGTCTTAACTGTCGTTGAGATGTTCGTCTGTGAGTGGCATTGTGTCTAAAAGACGCAGGCTAAGATCGCAAAATTTTCACTCTGGTACTATAATGCAACAACTTTTTGCGCTATTTTTTCACTGTATGTCTGTCGTTTCGTTGTGCATGTTTTTCCACGACGAATGTGCATAGAATCAAATACAGTACGTACATGGCATAACAAGAAATAGATTCTGGCGATCAGCTCGTTTTTACGATAAAGCAACATTAGATCTATATGCAATGAAGTGAAACAAACCACTCCATAGTTCATACTGTGCTAATTATCAAGGTGAACATAGTTTCTTCGCTTATCTGTAAGTTTTCTTCGTATTTTAAGCGCTTCATTAGTTTGCGTTTATTTCAAATATAGCTTCCTATTTCTTCGTATTTTAGGCCGATCTGTTCAGTTTATGCATTTATGTCATCGAGCACTCATCAAGTTGGTTTAAGTGTGATAGTGCATAAATTGCAATGGACAGCTCGTCTAGCATTCATCAAGCATATGCCAAGCGCACATCGAGCTGGCTTAATGAGTGCTTGATAAATGCTCGATAAATGTTTGATGAATGTTTGCAATATTAAACATGTTTGAATTTGCAAGTATTCATTACACTGGCTCGACGAGCGTTCGTCGAGCGCTCGACGATCGACACCAGCTCGTCTAGCCACCTTCATCATGTAAACGGGGTATTGACGACAGCTAATGTATATGTATCTATGTATCTGTAGTTAGCGACAGCTGTTTTTGTTTGCTTTTCTACTAGGCCGATATGTCTTCTTCTGATTGCATTGCGTGGAAGTTGAGCAGTCATCTATGCTAGCAGAATAACTGCAGTATGGGGTGGGTTAAAAATGATACATTTTTGGTATTTGCGTTTTCTGTCTTGTTTGCAATGTTCGTATACTTAAATGCCGTCGTTTTTAAACTGCCGATGTAGGCCTAAACGAGTTCTGTTTTTATGCGAATGAATTTTAATTAAACCACGATGGTTGGATTAACTAATAATAAATCGCAAACGCTGTTTGATTCATAATATGTGTGTAAAGATAGAAAAAGACAATAAAAAAAATCTGAAACGGTTTTCAAATAAATGCGCACATTTAAACTCTGAGTAATCAATATCAAATGCTAAAAATGTTCAAGCAGTATAAATATCCAGTGTTATAATATTGAAAAGAACATCACTTTTTCGGCTACCGGCATATAAGCTCATTTATGCGTTGCAGGAATCGATGCACACGCTGGAGAATTTCGTAAAGCGTAACCGAAGTTTGTTCCCGGAAGATATCATCATATATCAGCACATCATTTTCTATCTGTTGGACAGCGATGAGTTAAAGAGACTCGGTGAGGTTCGATCTGATGCGGAAGTGTACGGCGTGAAAATTCGAGAGCGCTTGGTGGCGCCATATGGAACGGATGTGGCAAACGTGCTGAAAAAGTACTATTCAAAGTACAGCGACGTGGAAGTGGAATATATGGAGGTGGAAGACATCCAGCGTCGCCTCAAGGAAGAGATGCACGAATCGGAACCACCTCAGAAACTACCGAGAACTTCCGAATTCAGAGATGAAGCGGTAACTCGCGTGCAGAAAGTGCTGCACAAAACCAGTGAATCGTCAACTATCGATACGAAGACATTCGGCGAAGTTGACGAGGGAAAATGGTGGAAACGTGCAGCGAAAGAATCCGCCGCTCCGCATTTCATCCAGTGGTTGCGCCCAAACAGCGTTCGCGTGGGCGACAGCTGTCGATTCGCATGTTCTGTGACCGGACAGCCGGAACCGACGGTCACGTGGTACAAAGACGGACAACCGCTGGCGCCACACAGCGAACGTTTCCGCTCCCAAGTATGCTAACTAATCGTCTGAGTATGATCAAAAAGTCATAACCTGTTACGTCAAAATGTATGCCAACGAGTAAGATTACGATTACGATTGCATTGAATGTGCTTGACAGGACAGAAAATGAGTAAGGAGAAACAGAACATTACGTTCTAGCGTTTAAGGAATTTAATGAGTTTAATGAAGCCTTTCTTCTGTACGCTTTCTCTAATTACTATAGCTGCATTGCCATCCTTTGTTCGTAATGATTTTGATATTATTTATGTTGCACAACCAAATAATTTAGTACTGGCCCTATACCGAAGCGTATGTATTTCTAGCTCAGGTTCCATTCTCAAAGGATTATTTATATCTTGCGACGTAACTCGTTCTTATAAATTATAAGTTACTCATTACATCACGCACGGCAAGCGTGTGTGACTGTGTGAGCTAGTAATTGTTCGTGTTGTGTTGTTTTGTTTCGCTCAGAACGTGTTCGGGTTGTGTTCTCTGGAAGTTCGAGATATTCAGAGCGCTGACTCTGGCGTCTATACAGCTCGCGCCTCCAATGAAACGGGTGAAGTAACGAGCAGCGCCAAACTGCTGGTATATGGTAAGGATCTTCATTTTCACATCGATATCAGCAAAATGATTTTCAAACGAATACAGAATTTGTCTATTCGATTTTGTTGCCTTTCAGAAAAACGGTGAATTTCATGCAGCACAAATTTAGCACTTAAACTAGAGATGCTGAGACATAATGGAATACAGGGTCCAGCATAAAAATGTATCCCATAAAGCTGTTCGCTATTTTCTGAGCAACCGCTTGGAATTTTATCGCCAAATTTCATACACTTGTTACTTGTTTATAGCCTAGTAAAAATGCCAAAAGACATATCATTATCTTTAACTACGACAAAATTACTGGATTTTTCGCGTAACCACGTCGTCATTTCTCACGTTTGCAAGCAGCAGAATGTGTGCAGAACAAACGGCGCACCATGTTTGCGCCTCATACAAACACATTATTATTCGAACAACATAAAAAAATTGACAGTGACTTTGAAAACTTGACAGGTCTATCGCCGGCTTTCACACATGTATTTATTCTCTTAGTAAAGTTTTTAACAACTTCGTTAATGGCAAGTTGTCCCAGATCACTTGCAGTGCTTGCTTGAGCTTAGCGACGAATTTCAGTTTTAGTGAGAAATTGTCAACGAATACAATAACAAATAAAAAAAGGTTTTCAGACTTTTCCGTGAAGTTTACGACATTTTGACGTCACGAGCAACAAGATACACCAAGTTTTTTTCGATTCGCGCAACCCGTTACAGCACTACATGTACATTGTTGAACGTGCAAAATCACGACATCGTCTTACAAAAAATTCGGTAACTTTGCAAAAACAAGAAAATGTCAAATGTCGCTTAGTTCATATATGCAGGTATAAACAAGTAATAAATCTGTCAAATTTCGCTTTATAATTTCCAACGGTTGCTCGGAAAATGGCAGACAACTTTAGGGGATGTTTTTTGCCGCATTTTGTAGATGCTAATGTGGAGAGTCGTAGAGCAAATAGCAGCACGTTTAGCAGCGAAACGCCAGCAGAATTTTATCAATATGAAAGTCTAATTCAAGAACAGTATACGAGCAGAACGACTGCAGCCCAGTAGGACGCAAGTAACACGTTGCAAGTCAGTGTGTGGTCAAACTATGGCGAGAAGCAAAACGTCCGGCAATGTGTAGTGTTAATGTTTAAATTCTGTAATGGTAAAAATAATTTATGCAGTTTTAGATTTTAAACACAATGCCAATCTTGCAAACTTTGTAACTGAACAGTTTTTACGTAACCTATCTGATAAACGTATGGACGATGTGTCCAGCGCCCGATATAGGCCTATACGTGGTCCTCGAAACAAGTTGCGTAATTAATAGCGATATTTATAATTATTAATAGGCGGCATTTAAACCTAACTGTTATTGATTATGGTTGTTTGTTTGTGATATTTAGTAGAAAACGAGTGTCCAGTAATCAACGAGACTGACTCGTCTAAGAAGCCTTGGTTCCTAATTGATCCCAACAACACTGTCACTGAGGTCGGACAGCAGGTTTCTTTCGAGGCTCAAGCCGCCGGCCAGCCGACGCCGTCCGTTAAATGGTCAGTTCTCAGTAACAGTGGCTTCTATCCCAATAATTGTTTAAGCTTAAAATGCGCCATAAATTAATTAGCGGCCAAATTTTGCCCGAACCCGTTGGAATGCTTACAGCGCTTTCTAGACATCGTAGCTAAACTAACAGTGTAGCCCCCGGTAAAATACTGAAATCGTGGAGAAGGGGGAAAGGAACAGAAACGTTACGACAGAAGGAAACCTAAAAAAGTAAAAAGGGCAGTAAAAGGTAGAAAAAGGTAATAGAAAAACTTAGGAGAAAGGAAAAAAGAACGGAGAAAGGGGGGACTTGAGCCCAATATTGATTCTTGATTTGGAGAGATAGAAATCCCTGGTTAGTATTTAGTTGTATTCTGTGCACACCACTATTTAATAGCGTTTTTTGCAATTTGGGCACTAAAATGGTAGCAGCAACACAAAAGTGTCACGCACAAAAATGTAGTGTGTTATGTAATAAACTATATCTGTTGTCACCAAATCTGAGTATACCGTACTTTTTATGTATTTCTTTGTGGCCAGGCTTCAGTGGACGATTGAGCTATTCACTTTGTAGGCCCAAATTGTGCACATCCACGCCAACTGTGATAATAAAATATTTTGCAAAAATAATGACAATAACACAAACTGCTGCAAGTGTTTTATTGGTTGAGCATCAGACTCGTAACTTTTAGGTTGCTTTTCGATCCTCACTGCCGATCATTTGCAAGCAGCCTGAAGCAAGTTGCTAACCCACTATGTGCTCATGTCAACTTAGCCTCTTACCCTCAGCGGGATGGAAAATGAGTAGTAGCTTACGGGCTACGGGGTGAAGTCCTAATGTGGCTGACTGGGGTGGTGGTATGTCTGCTAGCTGCAAACCACGGATCCAATTGCTCGTTGACGCCGGCAATGGCTAGCTGCACAGTGCGCTGCTGTGTCATTGGCTCATGCCAATCAGCTGCCACTTCCGAAATTGTAAAGCGCCTTTGGTCATGAGTCTGACTTATGTAAGCAGCGCTATGGCTAGTATACCCGGACCTCTCTTTACGTTCAGATTTATGATTGATGTGTGAATAAACCTAAACGTTTCTAACGTAGCAAAATACAAACTAAACTTTAATGAAGCACAATATTTGCTGTTTACTTAATTAGTACGCCCGGAAACGATAGTTTTCGGGAGGACTTAGGTTTTACCGCAGATTTAAAAAAAAATTCAATCATAGGATCTCCGAGATGCGTCGGCCGATCGGCGCGAAATTTTGCACGGTGGTCAGTACTAGGCCAAAGTTTATAATGCCGGTCCAAAATTTCGGGGAGCCCTCCCAAAAAAATTTTAGGGGCCAAAAACATGCAAAATTTGGCCCATTTTCGGACGACTTCGAAGTTCGGCGGCGAATATCTCCGGAACGGATGAAGATATTCGAAAGCGGACTAGGAGGTTTTGTACCGCGATTCCCCCCGCGTTGGGTGACAAAAGTTCGGTGAACATTGATCTACTAATCACGGAGATTAAGCGGTAAAATCGTACCCACACAAATCGACTTTTTCGAAAGACCAAATTTTTACACGCGCCATAGAATGACCAAGTCTTGCTAGCGCTCTTTCCACCTGGGACCTGGACCCCCTTACAATTTTTTAAAAGGGGGTCCAAAATTGGCCTTAATTGTAGCGAATTAGCCACTATAACTTTAAAGCCATATGGAGTAGCCTAATGAAACTTTGCCACGTGATGTAGCGCTAAGTGGGGCTAATAACGTGCGTACAAATTTTGGGGGGCCACCACCCCTTGAAATTTGGGATAGCGAAGAACCTCCAAAATTCGTCGCGATTTAGGACAACTTTCAACTTTGAGCGCGAATATTTTTGAAACGGATGGAGATATCGACAAACGGTAAATTGCGTTATTAACTACCGTTTCTTTCGCGTTGAACAAGAGAAATTTGGTAAACTTTGGTCCACTAACGACAACGGTTAGTTGGCTAATGTCTACCTACCCTAGGTCGACACTGCGCGTTCTGCGTATTCTAATGCGTTGGAGTTCTGGCCACGTGACTTTGCTACGAGAGGAATGTGAGCCTCCTAAATTGTTCACCTAATCGGACTTAGGGCGCTGGGTGGACTCGCGTTGGGCTTTGCCCCAAATTTGTAGTTTTATCTCATTTATGCTGAAAAATTATCACTCTCAGCATAACGCCAGAACTGAATTAGCGTCAGCCATTATTTTGTTTTGCAGGATGAAAGACAATGGTGAGGTGATTCCAGACGATCGCTTCCAAGTGCTTGTGGAAGATCTCGGCAACACCAAACTTGTCATACGAAACGTTCAACTGTCAGATGCCGGCGTCTATTTCTGTGTCGCTGAGAATGCAAAAGGCAAAGTGAAATGTGCCGCTACGCTGCGCGTTAATGGTCAGTATAAGCTAACTAGCCGTGAAGTTTATGGGCACAGCTACATTTGGGGTTTGTAATTACTAACTACTAGTTATAAGTTGTAGCAAGTTACTTTGAATTTAGACAAAGCGGTGCAGGACTGGTGCAAAAAGACAGCAGACAACAAAAGGATGACTTTATTAATATACAGGGTGGCCCAAAAAAACGAGGCCACTCTGTTATATAGCTTCTAACTTCAGAAATATTGCTTAGATTTACACGATTTTTTGCAGAAATCAAGGTCGTTTCATTCTCAACACGAAAACATAAGTTATTGAAATTAATTATGTGCAACAGTGGCGCCACCTGGCGAATACGAGTTACTATTTCAAATGACGCAGC
>Ga0209367_1007697_pt1 | contig 14812 bp, 7 predicted proteins | sample WorMetLIZISLAND2_FD_187412 | JGI IMG/M metagenome (GOLD analysis project Ga0209367, IMG submission 187412) | Marine gutless worms symbiont microbial communities from Max Planck institute for Marine Microbiology, Germany - Olavius geniculatus... ... | reverse complement strand
TGTGTGCATGCCACGTGATTTTGCTACCGGGGGAATTTCACCCCTCTAAATTTCCTCCAATCGGACTTAGGGCGCCGGGCGGACTCACGTTGGGCTTTGCCCCAAATTTCTAGTATTTTATTATTTTTCTCTCGTCTGTACGAAATGTGACAGTCGTGTCGCAACGAAAACATTTTGTCTGATGAAGTTTTGTTCTGAAGAGCAGTTTCCAATAACAATGTTATCTTTAAGTATAAGAATTTACGTGTATTTGTTGTGAGGTATAGAATTTGTACTGGCGGCATTTATTGTTCGTAGACACTGGATACAACAGTCCTAGTCGCACGGACCAGTTGGACAGTCGTCTGCCGCGATCAGCCACGCTGCCAAGAAATTGGCAATCCGGCTACTCCTTGGAATCACGACATTCTACCGAACCCCGCCGCAAAGTACTCCACGTACGCATTCTGACGCTTTCTAACTTCAAACAAATTATTTTGTTAAAAAGGCAAACTCGTAGCAGTTTTGCTTACTTATGCTGAGATTCACCGGGTTTTCGTTGACATTGTGCGCCATGCAAATGTACTTATTTACTTTTTTCAATGGATAAATCGATACATGCACTTTTTCCAGTATTATAACTCTCGCATTTTGCATACTTTGTGCATTTCGTTGTAGTATTCAACGTTGGACATGGGGCGAGATCGTGCGAATGGCCAGAGGACAAAAGCTACTATGCGCCGAGAGACAGAATTAGAGTCGATTCATCTGCAGCCGATTGGACGCGGCTTTCAGACTCTGGAACAACAAGACGTGGTCTCAGCATCCCAGAAATCTCTGCTTCGTAACGGACGAAGAGGTTAGCAATAATTTGATCAGCTAACGCTTCTATATCTTAGCGTATGAACGGCCAACTTATGTGGTATCAGTATAACAAAACCGTTCTTATTAATGCAGAGATAGGTAAGTTCAGGTTTCAGTTCTGCGTCAAATATATGTTGTCAAACATAGTGTCAGTGTGATACTATGGTTAACAGTAGCATTTGCAGTACGTCTAAACTGATATAATATGTAGCACGAACGATTAAAGTGCTTAAAAGGACAGAGCGTCACTGTCACGTTTCTTCTTTGGCCTCTTGACGTTTTATCCAACATCTTGTCATTCATTATGTCCTGTAACAGTGAATTATGTCTCAAGATTTCTTCTATTTATTTAGTTTGCGTTGCTGTACGATGTCTGAGATATTCCTGTTTTCTTGGACTCTGCAGCGCGTCGTCATTCGTCATCCTTACGTACAATCGCATAAATGTCATAAAAATAGAACGAACAGTTAACGGCTAAGAAATGTTAATAGTTTGATTCAGACAAATATTTAAAATCTGAATTAATGAGTAAAACTGGCACGTGAATGTGTTGTTGTTACAGCGGCAAGTGCAGTGACGTTGAACTACAAGCCAGACTCCGGTGGCGATGACTTGACGATAACATCGCGTCATTACTCGACACCTACACAACAGCAGCAGCAGCAGCTACGTCAAGTGCCCGTCCGGAGCGAGCCGCGCCCGGAGACCACAGCGTCAACGCTCGGCAGTCGTGTGCGTCGCACCCAGTCTTCCAACGCCGTTCAACGCAGCGATCAGACCGTTGATTTCACCAGACAGAACGGATCACTGGTTGCCGATGGCACCTACAGGCTGGGGTCAACGTACGACGAAGGTATCAACATTGCCAGACAGTAGCGTCATGGCAGGGGGTTAGGGAGCACTTGCCCCTTCCATAAATTATGAGTTGTTAAAAAATTCTCGAAATTGTCTCTATTTTGATAAATGTCTTTTTATGTCAAAAAAATTAGTCCACGGGCTGAAACTTTTCATTATGCGGAAATATGAGTGCAAATTTAAATTTTTGAGCATCCATAATTTTTTTCGTCGGAAATTCGCAACTGTCAGAATGTCGAAAAATTGGAAATTTTTGCCTTGTCTACGTTTTCAACACACGATACCGCTGTGCCAGAAAATGGACTTTTAAGCGTAATCTTAAAACATTTTTTTATTTAACGCTTTCTAGGTTTTATTATGGATTTGTTTCTACCGTTTGGTCCGAGTGTTTTTAATGACCACTCGAATTCGACATAATAATCTTAATAATTTTAAGTGCTTGCTGGCGTGGTAAAAAACCGTGGGAGACGCTATACAAAACATTGTAATTAATTGATTGATTTAAGGTGACTACGATCCAGTGGATACCATACGACCTGGAACTGGAGCCATGACGTCGACACCGCTGTCCACTTTATCACTTCCGCGTCAGCCTCGTCAGACAGCAACGTCAACGTTGTCATCAACATCATCATCCGCCTACACTCTACAGCCACTGCAGCCAGTGCCCCTACAGCAGCCGCAGGTGACGAACATCATGCGAGGACATCGCCGTACACACTCCACCGGTATGACGGACATCGAGCGCCGTCCTCCAGCACAGACCGCCGTTTACGACAACAACACCTCCGCGGCAGCCTCCAGAGTCAGAGTCGAGATGGACCGTAGACGAGGATACGACAGTCTGGACAACAGGAATCAGATGACTGGATATCACCGAGTTGAGGGGACTATGCAACAGAAGTCGACGACGAGGCCTCAAGGTACTGGTGGTGGGAACGTAATGGTGGTGTCGAATGTCGGATATGAACCGACGACTCTGGAGCATCGCGCAGCGCCGCAGCAGCAGCAGCCAGTTGTTCAGAGTTTAAATACAACGGACGTCGTGTCGTCTCCGGCGAGACTGGACAACGACACTGCGGGTTACCAGTCATCATCATCCGTGCAGAACACGCCAGTGGTCCTGCGTCAGCGTGTGCAGTCACCGTCCTACGCTACGACGCACCGCGTGCAGCAAACCACCGCAGGACCAGGCACTTCTTCAGTGTTTCAGCGAGCAGTCATCGTCGACTCGGCACAACTTATTCCCCAGCAGCAGCCGCAGCAGCAGCAGGCTGCCGGGAAACAACTGGATCTGCTGGAGCAGCAACATCAGCAGCTGTTGCAAAGACAGGAAGACGAGAAACGGCGAATGATGATGACGTGTCAACAGCATGAACAGCAGCGGCAGCTAGCGTCAGACCAGCCTCAGGCCGGAAATCAGTTTGAACAACAGCAAGTCGTCATGCGCCAGCGGCAGCCGACAGGCACCCAAAACGTGACAAATCGGCTTCCCGTCGACGAGGCCGGCCAAGCTGACGCTCAGAACAGCAGGTACAAAACTTCGACGATGCCAACGACGACGTCACTGGTTGAAAGGTCAGGAATCGGTGATCGAGCGGCGAGCAACGGTCAACCGAGACCTGTCCACGTCGTGGCAGATCGCTACCAGTCCCCGAGCGGCGGTTCACCAGGAATCTCCCTGATCCAGTCAGTTGGTGGTCAGTCGACGCTGACGCCGGCGAACGCCTACACGGCGGTGAAACGAGCGGAACTGGGCAGGGTTGACGCAAGGCGGAGTGGCGGCGCTGACACTTCGTCGTCTGCGACGTCATCGGTAGCGTCGTGGCGCGGAGGTCAGACAGCACAGACACAGCAGCATAGACTCAGCACGGCGTCGTCGAGTGGCGCCACTGAGCTCAGCTCCGTCACCAACGACTCCAGTCTTGGCAGAGATTCACCTGTCGTAGGTAACAAACGCCGGATTATCTGTTAGTTAGTTTAGAAAAATTCGTACATTATTCTCAAGTTCTGTCGAAGATTCTAGGCACTTATTGTACACCACTGGTCATTCTTGTAAGCGGCTGTTTTTGATTTATTGACTGAATAGCTTTCACTTTCTCGTGCTTTGTTTTGCCAATGAAAACGTGGCACATTCGTTGTTGTGTTTTGTATTAAGTATTTATATTTTTTGGACATTGATGGTTGGGTGAAAGGAAGTGCTTCTGTTTCTAAAAACCTCTGCAGTAATATTTTAAGGATCCGATTTAACTAGGAGTTACTAGGGTAATTATAATAAACCGGTTAAACAAAACAAAAACAAAACATTGTAATAGTTTAGCAGTAGCACATGTAAAGATGAATTACGTTAGAATTGAAAATTTTGAATTATATGAGACCTAAACTGTTAATTGTTTTTCTGCTTTTGAAATAAGTGTGTGTGCCTGCATTTACTTTTAACCCAGATGATCCACCAAGAAAAAATAAATTTAATGCTGCTAGTCATTTGCATTAACGTTTAGCGTATTACAGAACTGCACATATGATTGAAATATTTACCTTCTAACATAATAGTGTTGCTATAGTCAGTAATGTTGTTCTATAAAACGCGCTGTAAACTGTCGTTTGCTGTTATGTAGATGGAGGAATCGAGACACCAGATCTTCAACAGCTGACGATAAAATTCGTCAACGACACTTCAAAAATATGGTATCAACCCGACCTCACAAGAGAAGGAGGTAAAATCTTATGTACTTGTAAGATCTTGCGGTTATTTTTCATAATTTACTTTTATATACTTATCTTTACGCCCATAATGCGGTTACGTTTTTTGTTTTGGTTTCTTATCAAAGTGTTTGTTTTATAATCATAGGCAGATTTTAAGAAATTTCTGAAAAATTCAACTTTGGCACAAAAAAACAATTGGTTTGATTTTGGGTTTTTCTCGGTGTATATCCAAAAATATTTTTACTTTTTATTAAAGATTGTGAAACAAAACGACATCAACAGGTGTTTGTCCATTATCATGTGTACAGTAATCAAGCCCATTCTGGTTGCTTAATTTCTTTACCGTTTAAGCTTGCCTACGTCATATTGTGTGTAAAATGCATTTAGACGTATCCTATAAGCTGTAGTAATTGTTATCTAGTTGTAGTGAAATGTCGATGTGGTGTTCTTTAGCTGTGAGTCGTCTTGCGGACGCGCAGCCGGGTTCATTCATAGTTCGTAACAGCACCTCGTCGCCAGGAGCATTCGCTCTCGCAATCCGCGTTGCTCAACTTCCGCCCAACAAAGCATCTAAAGGTCAGCATAAACTGTCATTTCATCTATCACCAAACTTATATACATTATACAAGTTTACAGAATGTTGAATGTTCTATAGGCTAACTACAGTATAATGTAAATGTAGGCCTAATAAATCTCCATGTTGTAAAGTGGTTATTTTTGCATTTACCAGTCGCAAGGCAGAACATTTTTAACAGCGCTGTCATGTTGAGTTGTAAAATAACACTTTGCGTAAACTGCATGCATTGGCTGAATTGTAGGTCAAGGCACAGAAGATCTCGTACGAAACTTCTTGATAGAATCGTCTCCAAAGGGCGTTCGACTGAAGGGAAGCAAAAATGAGCCGCGATTTGGTTAGCATTGACCTACAATTCTGATTAAATATTTTCAAAGAATTTTCTCTGTGGGTTTGTTGCTGTTCGCTGTGTGTGTTAAGAGTTTGGCAATTTTACCTGTCATCGTATAGAAAGAGCGTCTTAATTTATTTCTCACATTAATACGAGTATTTCACGAGATTGACTCAAGCAGTTTAGCAACGTATTCAGATGTGGTAGAACACTTAATGATCGCCTTTTTTGCACTTTTTGGCAAATGTGTCTTTAAACGAATTTTTCAGTCTGTAGATTTTTTGTTGTCGTTGATGGCTGATTCACATCGCACGTATGTAGCGTTATAAGCTGAAAATTTTTTCTCTAAAGTTTTTATATAGTAATTACTTGATGTATACAGGAAGCCTGACTGCACTGATTTACCAGCACTCGATCACACCAATTTCACTGCCGTGCAAACTCGTGCTGCCTGTAATTGGTGAGTCGAATGTTCACCATTATTACTCCGTTTACACGATAAAACTGGCTCGATGAGCTGGCTCGTCAAGCCAGTTTCGTGGAGTATACGGGATATATTTTTACTGTTGCTTATGTCACGGCCTCACTTGGAAATCGGCTGTGGGCATTTGCTCAAGGGCATCTCTTTACAAAAAGGGGGTTTCCACATATTTTTTACGTTCTTATTATATAAAAGTTACAATTGTTTTTGTCGTTTTAAATGTGCTTAGACTCAACAAAACAGTGTTTAAAATCGCGTTTATTTCACCTAAAAACGTGAGTATTGTACTTCGTTTGTTCAATTTTTAGGCATTTTTTTGTTCCCAGGTCACGGCTTGCGGGTGTTTTAATCGCCAATAATGTCACCGCCATTTTTGTGATTTGCACAGAACGGACTAGAAATTTTGGAGGATGATCATTGAATTCTTTAACCCTACTAAAATGTTCGATTTTGCTGCAAAATGTACCTTGGATGAGAACAGTTCTTTTTGACTTTGTTGTAGAGTCAAGAGCAATGCCGGATTTGACAAGTGCAGTTTCCAGCAATCCCAAGGACGCTATACTACAAAAAGGAGCTGGTCAGATGCCTCAGCTTGTACATTCGTTCTTGTCAAAAACAGCAATGGCTAGAAGTAGAAAATCGTACTAAAACTAACTAGCAATTTATTATTATACTATATAATATGAGTGATGCAGCAATCTGTAGTTCCATATAAGCTAAATTAAATATTATTACTGCAGTCAACTTTAACGAACCTAAGAAGAAGGTTTTTATCTGTTGTCAATTTATAATACTTGTGTAATTTAATGTCGTATTTCAATCGTAATTTTTGAGTTTTGACATTACATCATTCGCTGAACAAAAGACGATGTGGCAGAGAAAATAGTAAACAGTGAATGTTCTTTCTCGCTCTGCAAGTTGTGTCCCTTCTTTTTTGTAGACTAAAACCTTGAAAAAGAATTTTAAACCTACAAAAAAACTTAGAAGTCTTTAATAACTAAAAAGACTAAAATTAAAAGACTTTAAAATTTCCTTTTCAGCTCTATGTTGCATAACGGCCTACGTTTTTTTAATATTTGAAACAAAGATCACTTACTTATTTCATGTATTGCTGACTATTGGTCCAGCGTGCATGGTGGTGTACATTAACGCGGTGGCGGTGGAATCGTTGACCGGCCCAGCAGCCGTTGAGAGGGCGGTGAACATCACTCTGGATACACTGAAGTCGGTGGGACTGACGACTACATTGGCACATTTCAAACTGTCGTCTCAGGGCATCACTATCACAGACAACAAACACAGGTTTCGTTTCCGTTTTTGTTTTCTTGTAGCATTTTTTTCAGTATATCGAGTCTCAGGCATTATTCTGTTATGCTACTACTGTTGCTACTGCTGCTGATTTAGATTTGTGTTTTACTGGTCGATTTTCGCGGATTTACTCTACCGGTACTGGACATTAGGTGATGCAGCACTCTGTAGTTCCATATAAGCTAAATTAAATATTATTACTGCAGTCAACTTTAACGAACCTAAGAAGAAGGTTTTTATCTGTTGTCAATTTATAATACTTGAATTGTTGAATTGAATTGGCAGTGAATTGTTGATTGGAAATGTTGGAAAGGTTTTTACGTTTTTTAAAAATCCACGTCAAAGCACTAGAAGGAAAGCATTGCAAGTAGCATTGCATTGGATTTTAATGTATTTTAGTTCTTTATCATTTTTTGTTGTTGTTTGTATTTTTTTATAAAATTGCTAAGCCACAAATCACTACAAAACGTTTTAATTAGGCCTATTCTTGTTTTTTTAATCCATAGGTTTATACGTAGGCTAGTTACTGAGCATTTCTGTAAACTGTGAATAGATTTTCGTCTGTTGTGTCTGGCATTTTGTACTAAAATTGTTTAACGATGATCGTCGATTGTTTTGCAGACTGTTTTTCCGGCGCCACTGCAATCTTTACGACGTTTCATACTGCGGCATGGACTCGCGGCGCAGACGGTGCGTCCATTTTCGTAATTTTTTTGGTTTACGTCATAGGCTCATAGCCATATCATCATGATTGTCATCGTTATCATGGTTTAATGCTCATTTATAAACGGGGCAGCAGACATTATATAATTCAGCAGCAGCTGTAAAACTCCGCAAATAGAAATGTTTTTTGAAGTTTCTTGAAAAGTGTTTAAGACTGTGCTTTGCGTATTGTCTTCTGGAATAGCCTGGCCTAATAGGTTAAAATTTGACCAAGCTATTTTTTTTTGTTTTTTTTTCAAACTCCACTTTTGCACATGCGTTGATATGTGTCCTCGTTTGATTTGAAGTGAATCTGTTTGCAGTAAATGTAATAACATTTTGTATTTGTTTTTGACTGCTGACAAATATGCTTTATAACTACTATACGTGTTTTGTAGATGGACGCAGAACGACATTGACGGCAAAGGAAAGCTAGACTCAAAGTAAGCAATATTTTCCCCTGTTCCCTGTTGTTAACTGTTCTATAACAGCAACTAAAAATGCGAGAACGGAAAATTCAGACAGTAACAAGAAATATTTCTAGATTGAGACCAATTTAATGTACTCCTCGCGCGCATTATTTTCTTTTGTATTCTTTTAAAAGCTTTTTCGTTTCTTTCAGCTTGTATTAGAGACCCGGCGTCTAATTAAGACCCGTTTAAGATTATACTAATAGTGACTAGCGTCGAGATCGTTATTGGAAATTGTCTCACCGCAGTTCATAAAAAATGCCCGATTTTAGAAACAGGGAAAAAATTAATTTCGAATAACGGTCGATGACGCTAGTTGCCATTTGTTTTGTTATACCTCAACGCATGCGTCTACCTGGCATAGTTACGGAGATAGAGCGCCTCAAAAATAGTGGGGTCACGACCTTGACCTTTTGAAGTCACGTAACGTTATCGGTCACGTGACCATTCGACTCCTGGGGGTCGACTTCCTATGGGTGGTCCATAGTGACCATGCATCTATCTAGCACCGTTGTGGAGATATGGCCGTTTGAAGTTCTTCCAGGAAGGCTCTTCCAGGAACAGTGGTCGGTCGTCGGTCGGTCGGTCGGTCCTCAATATTACACTGATCTTATATACTCCTCTTCGCTACGTTAGTAACTAACGTAGCGCGCGAGGAGTAAAAATGCAAAGGTGGAAATCTGGCATTTCCACCATCAAAAAATAATGATAATAATAGTCAGATTTTTGTAGCACTGTTGGGTCGTGACTTTAGATGCGATAAAACGCAAGAATAAAAAATGCGGGACAGAAAATGCAGGATTGCGTAACGTAAGACCGGAAAGTGTTTCTTTCTTTCGGACAGCTTCCGATGCAGATAGATAATCGCGACCTGAGCATAGGTTCATAAGATTCCTGTATTTAAATCGCGAACATTCGGATTAGAAATAACGACATTGCCGATGACGATAATGACGAGAATGCTGACATTATTGTTGACAGGATGTTCGGGTTTGTGGCGCGTAAACCGAGCGGCGGCAACGAATGTCACGTGCTAGCCGAGTATGACCCTGAACAACCTGCCGCCGACATCGTCGACTTCGTGCAGAAAGTGATCGCCAGCAGAGGTCGCACAAGTAGCGCCGCCAGTTTCCAGACGTGACAACATCGGAGAACATGTTTAGTTGTCTACGAGTTCCACTGTCAGAGCCTGCTCAGCTTTCGCTAGTAACCACGGCGCTTGCTCGATCACAGCCGGGCGGTCTTCCGGCAATCATCGGACAGTTTTCATTCACACATGCGACGATCTTACGACAACCGGCTGATTTACAAAACACAGTCCTGACGACATCGTAATTATTGGTCATGGCAACAAGACACATCCGCAAATCTTAACGACAAATTTTACGAATGTGCGAATTTTGTCTGAATTTTGTGATTCGTTAATTAGTTCAAGATTGTCCCGCGATATCTCAGATTTTGTCTCAAAACAAATAGGCCCCGACATCTTAATAAATCCGTCAAATGGTTTTAGATCCGTTGTGGATAATTTGCCGGCAGTTGAATTCCATTCCTCAGCTTTTTTCATTCCTCAGCTTTTTTGCATACATTTACTAGACTTTTAAAAAGACTTGTGCTATAAACCTTACTCGCCAGCTTCGCCGATTGCTTTGCTATCGCGGAGATGAAGCGCGATGTACTGTATCATTTGAAAATGTTCCGAGAATTAACTGCCTAGTACAATATGACGGTTGATTAGCAATAGTCTGTTAATTTCGTCCCGGTCTGTACAGTAAGAGTGCTGTAAACGAATTTATGTGCTGTAACTGTCTACCGTTTGACTTCAGATATCACGTTGCCTTTTCGTACGTAGCGGCTGCCGGTGGCGATAATTATTACGTTCTGACGTCGGCGACGATGTCAGTCATCGCCGCTGGTTGTAAACTAATGGCAGTAATTATGCTCTGTTGCTGCGTTTTGCCACTGACCAGCAGTCGTGCATCCAATCAAGTATAATTCCGTTACATGATCGTCTTCTATCAGTGTCTGCCTGTTCAATCGTGCTGTGTGGTATAACACTGTACTTGCAACGGTGTTTCATAAAAAGGCACCCTTTTTCTTTCTTTCATAATTCAGTCAAATAATGATCAATGTTTACAAAATTTTTATCATATGTAGCTGAAGAAATACTAATTCGAAATATTTGGACAAAATATGGCTGATAGTTAAATATTCTTTGCTAGTCGTGACGTAATGCTAACGCCACAGTGTGCTGCGAGTACAAACTGACTTGTTGCAACCGATGCTGACAAACTTGCTGAATAGCTGTCCTGCATCGATGGCGAACTTTACCTGGTTTATTGATGACAAACTGTTAAAGTTTTAACACTGTAACCTCAAAAATGCCTAAAACGATCACTTTCACACACTTGTGGGGATAGCTCAACTTTTACACCTTTCAGCAAGACAGTGCACCAGCACACTCCGCTTACGAGATGGATGAGTTTTTGGATTGCGAGACACCTGATTCTATGCCTCCATGTTGCTAAGTGCTGACATGATAAACATTTTTCATCAGTAAACCAGATAAAGTTTACCATCGCAGCAGAGTAGCTACTGACAGAACCAGTTGAGACAAGCCAGTTTGTACTCACGACACATTATGACGTCAGCATTACATTACGACTAGCAAAGAATATTTAACTAACGGCCACATTTTGTTGAAATAATTTGAATTTATATTTCTTCAGCTACATCTGGTAAAAATGTTATACAAATTGATCACCATTCGACTGAGTTATAAAAGAAACAAAAAGGGTGCCTTTTTATGAAACATCGTGTAATTATAATATACGCGCGGTTTGGGTGGTACGTATCAGTCGTAAGACGCAAGCTGCTGCTAACACTATATTATTATGATCAAAGACGTTGCTGTTAGAAGTCACAGTATGTAAAGTCTCCCCCAGTGTGGCGGCTGAACTTTTAGTACTGACTAGACGTTAATCGAAGCTGATACCGCGTCATTATGCTTTTTTATCCGAATACTATGCGTTGCGTTTGCGGTTTTGTTATTTGCTATGTTTGTATTATCGTACTCCGTTGGTGCTACTAGCGTCATGTTACTACTATTTAGAGTCTTCTAACGGTCACGATGCTTTGTACAGAACACGCTAACCTATGGCATTGCTTAACTTTGTGTGTTTTCTGTACATAGTTTAACTGATGACAGCTTTTAGCTTTTAACCAGACCAGCAGTTAATATGTTGCTTGAGCTGAACCAATTGAAATATTTCAGAGTTGTCATAGACGAACCCTCCAACAACAACGCTGTATGTAACATATTTTTAACAGGGGTAAGTGTCACAAGCACTTCAGTTCTCAGAGACAAAGTATGTTATTACAGAAAGAAAACGTTTTACTACGCATCTCTGAAACATAATGGCCCCACTGCCAACTGTTGTTTTGATTTTATGGGCCGAGATTGAACGTGCTGACCGACAAGTGCAGCTTTGTTTAGCAGTTTTACACGTATGCTATAAATACAGCGAAATGTTTAGTAATGCTAATTATATAACGTTAAGACCGACAATGCGTATTTGATTTCTCTATACATGTAATGTGCATGCACAAAAATGAGACACTTATTTGCCACCAGAGGCTTGCGATCTAGCTTTTTAAGAATCGACGCCAGTAAATTTTTGTATTCCTTTCTGATATATGCGATGCTGAGACTGCTTTGTTGATGATGAAAAGAAGAAAAAACGTCAAAGTTTGAACGAACATTTAAGCAAAGCACACTAAAATTTAGATGTGCCGGACGGCAATTTTTTTTGAGTTTGTGAGATGGCAGTTGCATCGCAATCCGTCTAATAACACATTCTTGGCCTCCACATTCCATGAACCGCAGACTGAAGACATTGCGCCGCCGCAGCGGGTCTCGGCGCCGACTGCTGCACGTCTTGTTCACAGAGGTTCGTTATCACCGTCGGTGGCTCAATATCATAAGGACTGTCCGCGGTACATTTCTCCGCGACCTTCATTACAAACATACACACACACAGCCTACTACGCTCACTAATTTCTAATAACGCAATGCTGATTATTGCCAGCACAAATCATATTAAACCACATTTTTGGTCCACATGTGTCCCTAAATTAACCCAGTTTTACGCCTGCTACATTTTATGATAGTCACCAATGCTTAGGAAATTCAGGTAAATGCAAAAAAGAAACGGCACCTAGTAAATAACACAGAGTATATTTTATAAAGCATTTGTGATACCTGTGCTGATGTATGAATCAAAGTATTGAAGCCTTTCGTAAAATGTGTCATAAAGATGAAAATATAACATTATTTGGCAACAAAATGCTTTGGTTTATAGCTAAAGAGATATTGATCGATAAATTAAAAATATTTTGACAAATCTGGACATAAACACGTAGAACCAACAGACTACAATAGATGTAAATGGCGACAGATTGTTGCATCATCATGAAGCACAGCTGACGAAAGAAAAAAAGAGAAAAAGCTGATTATCGTGTTGAAGGCAAAAGGCGAGATTATGGCAAAATATGCAAAACACTGTTCATTCATTAAGATGTTTTCTACTTCGTGCACGGCGCGGTTAAAAAAAACTGACACGAGCAATAGTCAATTAAATTTACAGAAGCATATTTTATTGTTTGTGCGACTGCTTGGCGTTTCGGCGTGTTTACTACTACGCTCTGGCGACTTGTTATTCAGTTTTTTTCCTGAACTTTAACGTCGTATCACGCTTTATCTTGCACCTGGTCGCGAGTGTCGGTATCATCTTCTCCTGCGTCCTTGTTGTCGTCGTCGTCTTCAGTGTCCAAGATCCAGCCGTCGCCTGGCATGCTACAGACGGGCGGCGGTGAGCGGCGCGGTGCTCGCTCAGCAAGTGAGGGGCACCTGTCGAAGCGTTGAGGTGAAGCTAGGCGCTCGGCGGCCCGGTCTCTCATGTGGCGCGCCAGGATGCGAGATGCTCGCCATGCTATACGTGACGGCTGCGTGCACTCGGCCAGTTCGCTGAACCGGATGTTATGTTTGACGGCCTTTGACGCCGTTGCACGTGCCACGTACGGCGAGCTCATCTATGTAGGTACACAATCACAGCATATGTTGTGGGGTGGACTATCATGCCTTTCTTCCCCCCAATTTGCTCGATGCGTGCAGTAGTTCGTTCTCTACCCGAAACTGAAACACGGCTGTCTGCATCTGCACTTTATTTAGAGGCGCCCATGCATGCTAAATGTGTAATTTTATCTTTTTATTACGGACAAGCAGTACATGGCGTCTTCTTGTCGCCCAAGAACGAGCTCAAAAGTGTAACGTAAAACTGTAGTACTGCACTGCTGTCTGTTTTCTTACCCTATGTTATTTTGTGACTTCCCGGCTTTCAAGGCAAGAAAGCTTGGGCAACCGGCGTGCGTGAGCACCCTTTCAGGTGAGTATCAGAGCGGGCACTAAGTAAATTGACTCGTGTAAACCGGTTTCCAGTAATTTATTTATTTACTTGCTTTAGACCCAGAAAAGCATTTTTTTCGCTTTGATACAGCGGTTTAATTTTATTTCCGTCGGTGAGACATTCTTTTATCCCGACAAAAGATCAGTCATCAAATCTTTTCTGTCGATCTCTAATGTTAGCCTTTTGGTTCTTTACTTTTTGAGGCAAAAATTTTAATTTTGATTACACTAACCAACTGCTGATTTAATCCACCTGCGTTACGAATGTCTGTAGGCCTATGCCTACTTGCATTATCTTGACGTTGCCGTACATCAGAAGAATAGCGAAAGAGGCATATCAATAACAACATAATTATATTTTACATATTTCCTGTCTCTCTCCACAAAAATTATCAAATTAAATTAACTTTTGATAGAGTAACAATGTCGCCAGCATAATTAGTTACCGAAGTATTTCATACTTCCCCTAAATTTTATAATTCCCAAAACAAATTTCTGGCTACTTCCCTGCTGCATATATAATAAAGAAATAAAGTTTACCTGTTCTTTTCTGATATGCATATAAATAAATTCCTTTAACACTTACTTATCACACTCCAGACTGCGGTTCAACATACACGTACACGATACCTGATAGGCATGGTCGGAAAAGTCGACTCGATGACGGGGTGTGGGTCTGTTGATCTGTTTGTCGGTGAAGTGGCGGTACAGTTCTTCCAGGAACAGTTCCGCGCCACCGTCCTTGTAGTGACGAGTGGCGTCGATGATGCGCTGCGGCACAACTATACCGAGCTTCTTCAGCAATTTGCCCACTTCAAACCAGTTCGTCACGAATGTGTCCATCGACAGCCCGTCGAAGAAGGTGTCTACCTTGACCTGCGGTTATCCGCAACCGACACCAAACCAAATCTTAGTATTTTGTCGTTATAAACTAAACGTACAGCCGTACAAGTGTATACATGCAATGTCAACAAAGTGTTCAGTTTAAGTTTCTAAAATAAATAAATAAGTTTAAGAAAACTGTGTTTAAACAGGGCTGTGCAAATTTACTAATTGATTGTTTGCTCAAATGTCCGGC
>Ga0209367_1007696_pt1 | contig 14812 bp, 10 predicted proteins | sample WorMetLIZISLAND2_FD_187412 | JGI IMG/M metagenome (GOLD analysis project Ga0209367, IMG submission 187412) | Marine gutless worms symbiont microbial communities from Max Planck institute for Marine Microbiology, Germany - Olavius geniculatus... ... | reverse complement strand
TTGCCTATATATAAACCGTGCTTCCTTGTCGGGCTTGTCCAACCACAGGATAAGATTGTCGTTCGCTTCGCTCTCACAATCTATCCTTATTCGTTGGGTAAAAAATCATTTTTGCATTCCTGGCATAGAAGGGATTCCCACATTCATGGCTATTTGAAGCGCATCTTCTTTGGAGAAGCCTTTTTTGATTAATTCGTCATAAAAATTTTTTGCGTACGTTGCCAGCTTTTCAGCTGTCCCCGGCTGAGAAAGCACCTCAAATTGTGTTTCCATCATTATTTTCATCATTTGGCCGAAGAGTGGAGCCATCATCAGCATTTGTTGTTGAACCATTTGCTGTTGCTGTTCAGGGGTCATTTTTTGTTCTTCGGCACTAACAAATGAAATAGACAATAGAAAAAATGAAAGCGCGATAAAAAGTACCTTTCTAGCCATAGCTCTCCTCCTTATTAGTGTTTATTTAAATGCCCAACGACCGTGCATCCCCTATAGCCCACCGTCGCCCGGCGCCGTGCTAGGGTGCTACTAAAAGGTCAATTTCTCTTCAGTCGCTTCAGGTAACCCTCGCTCTCGTTGACCTTTAGCCGTACCCAAAGTGGGTTGTGGTCGGACAACTGATAGGTTCGCCAGTCGCGGTAATACTTGGCGTAATTACCCCCGTATTTGGCTGAATTGAGGTTGTCTGTTTTATCCATGTCATCTTTGTAGTCGTCCAATTGATTGGTCCTGAAAGCGCTGCCGAAAAGCTTGAACAACCCTGCGTTGCGCTGTTTCGGATCGTCTGTATTGGACTCAATATACTCAACGACATTTTTCTTTGTTTTGAATGCAATCTGGTCGTAGTACTTGGTTCCGGCAACATTGGTCTTGCGGCGGAGGGCCTGCGGCACCTTAAATTTGCTCTTCAACAGGGCCTCCATGGTCTTGTGGTCGGGGCTTACAATGTTGGAGTCGCCCAGCAGGATAAGGGCGCGATCCTCCTCAAGCCCAATATCGGCGCGGTCGCTTAGATACTTGGCAATTGCCCCGATCTCTTCAACGCGTTCTTTGAGTTTCTTACCCGAATCTTTGCCGTAGTAGATGTGGACCGTACAGATATCGAACTTGAACCATCCTGCTTGAAACGACGCCACGAAGGGCGTGCGCCGGAACTGCTTTCCGGCAACGAAATCGTCCTCATCGACTTCTGCTTCAACCTTCGAAATCAACATATTGGTCGGCAGCACAATCTCCCCGGCGATATTCTGAAACCAGACCTTGCGCTTGTCATAGGCAAACGTCATGCGTTCGCCGTTACCACCGAGTTTCGGATCGGTAACATCCGTTGCGATATAGTCCCAATCCGGGCCCAGGATATCCATTACTGTTTCCCATTCGCCCAGCCGGTTCACTTCTTGTACCGCGACAAAGTCGAAGCGGGATATGATTTCCGCGATATAGAAGAACGACTCTGGCAGTCGATCGCCGTAGCCGCGCCGGTTGTCCTTGTCGAAGTCGCGTATGTTCCACGTTGCAATCAGCAGGTTGTCGTCCGCGTCTTTGGAGGGAAGGTTGCGATCGAGCCGTTTGCGCAGGTGTAGTAACTTGTCAACGACGACGTTCCTGCGCGCATCATCCTTAATCATCCATCGGAGTCGATTGTAAAAAGGCATGGCAGTCTCCTCTCTTTGGAAGTGTTGTATGGTCGGTTCCTAACGAGATTGTCGAAAAGCCGGTTTTTAGTTCAGCGTATGTTCTATCCGGCACTGTGGTCAAATCAATTTCTTGATATTTCCCGTTTCATTCATGAAATTTCGGTTTTTACTATATCTTAAGACAAAGCTGCCAATTATTACTAGAACTGCGGGTCGCAATGAGGAACCAAGTATGTACATTATTGCGGTCGAAGTATCCCCTGGGCTTGATATGCAGTTAAAAAGAATCCATATTGCTCAAAGCCCCAAAAGAATATATTTGGAATTCTACAGAAAGCTGGATAGCTATCGAAAAAAAAACCCACGTCTCATAATGAGAGCGGGGTATTATTCCAATTAACCATATTGATTCTCCTTTAATGATTTAAGGAGCGCAATGGATTCGGTGGTAGTATACTGAGGAATTTCGGGGATGTAAACAGGAAAAAGGCTTGGGTAGTTTTCATGTGCTCGCAATCGTTACATTGCGGGTGACAACGACGTGCTGATTGTCGTCGGCGTGGCCATACCAGATGCCAACTTGAACCTTGACTTGAGAAAAAAGGCTGTGGTAATGGTCATTCATGATTAATCTTGTGCAACGCCCTGTTTTTATCCAGAAAAGCAGGGTTTTATTATTTGCAGCGTCCCAACCCGGGTGTTCAACCAGCGCCAGTCGTGATGTACCGCTAGTCCGTGCCGTCCACCCTTACCGCCAACATAAAAAAAAACCGGGGGACCATGGCCGATCTATCATTGCCCGAAGTGCTCAGCCTGCTGGGCGTACAGCAAATTAAAGGCTCCGAAAAAGAGCTGAAAATGCTTTGCATCCGTATCGGGGAACTGGTCGAATTAAACGGAGAAGATTGGGTCAGGCAGAACCGGCCGGGCCTGATGGAGGAGTGGGAATACATCGTGAGCCACCGAGTCATCGACTGAACCGTGCCGGGCTGCAATGAGAATTATTACGCGCCTATAAACAAGGAGGATGGGAAATTCTACGTGCTATTTCGATTTTGAATTAATTTCGGAATATTGGAGTACTGGACCATTTGGGCGATACAGACACTTCAGAGCTTGCGGCGCTGCTCAAAGACAGCCCTGAAGTCGAAGTGCGTGTCCGCAATATGCAATAATGAAGAGAAGGCCAAAATTAAGTGGACATAAATGCGTCCAAGCAAAACACAAAAATCGTGCCGGTTAATAAGAGGCATTCGGTGTTGGGCTTTCGGCGCACGAGGCCCACCATGTTCATTTGTGATAGATGTGTAATCCAACTGAACTAGGGGTGCAGGTTGCTATTGGATTTCACCTCCTTCCTGGTGTCTGAGGAATTATGCTGATCTTAGTAAGTCGAGCAGTGTCCTTGGGTCTTCTAAATCTCAAGCACCAAATGACAAATAGCAAACAATATCCAAATTCCAATATTCAAAAAATCTCCCCTGTCCCCCCTTTGTCAGAAGGGGGGAACTCTCAAGGACAGTAGGCCTCCTATTCCTAATCAGAAGGGTAATTCGATTCGTGGGTCCCTTACGTTCCCCCTTTTTTAATAGAGGGATAGGGGGATTTTTCTTGTCACCAAAACCCCTTCGTATCGGAACGAATTTATGACATTAGATATTGTTGAGCACTTTTCGCTCATTTTGGATTTAGAACCCACCGTCCCCGTTGGGGGGACAATGCCAAATATATTGAAAAAAACGACAGAATCATTTAAAGTAGCACGTTCCGACACTGAACCCTGGTGCCGGACCGACTAAACGATTAAAGACGGAGGAAATCCTATGAGCACAATGTTCCAACCCGGCGATATCAATGGCATGAAGCTTGCCAATCGCTTTGTACGCTCGGCCACCTGGGAGGGAATGGCCGCCGATGACGGCGCCTGCACGCCCAAGCTGGTCGACCTGATGGTGTCACTGGCCAAGGGAGGTGTGGGCCTGATTATCAGCAGTCATGCCTATATCAGCGCGGAGGGACAGGCCGGCCCCTGGCAAATCGGTGTCCACAAGGATGAATTGATACCCGGGCTGACCGAGATGACGGCGGCGGTCCATGACAACGGGGGAAAAATCGTCATGCAGCTGGCCCACGCCGGGTATTTCGCTTTCGCTCAGCTGACGGGTCAGACGCCCATGGCACCGTCAAATGTGGAGGGCTTTGCCAAAGGTTCCCGACGCGAGATGAGCACCGAAGAGATTCAGGGGGTTGTCCAGGCCTATGGGGCGGCGGCCGCAAGGGCCCGTCAAGCCGGATTCGACGGCGTTCAGATCCACTCCGCCCACGGGTATCTTCTCAGCCAGTTTCTGTCGCCGGCCTTTAATCAGCGCCAGGACGAATACGGCGGCGACATCCGCAACCGGGCCAGGGCGCTGCTCGAGGTGCTCAAAGAGATCCGACGGGTCGTGGGCAGCGATTATCCCGTGCTGGTGAAAATTAATTGCCAGGACTTTATCGAAAACGGCCTGCAGGCCGAAGATTCGGTGCAGACCGCCAAGATGCTGGTTGAAAATGGAATCGATGCCATCGAGCTGAGCGGCGGCGTACTGGTCGGCGGCAAGTTGAGCCCGAGCCGAATGGGGATTAAATCCGAGGGAAAAGAGGCCTATTTTCAGAACGAAGCCCGCTCCTTTAAATCCCAGATCGATGTCCCCTTGATCCTTGTGGGCGGCAACCGCTCAATTCAGGTGGCCGAACACCTGATCGATGAGGGCGTTGCCGACTACATTTCCCTGTCGCGTCCGTTGATCCGCGAACCTGGTTTGATCAACCGCTGGCAGTCAGGCGATCTCTCCAGGGCAACCTGCCTGTCCGACAATATGTGCTTCGGGCCCGCGATGAAAGGCGAGGGCATCTACTGCCTGACGGAAGAAAGGGAGCGCAAGCGGAAATAGACGCTATCTCAAATCCGCCTGAGGCGGATTTGAGATGGCCTCCGGTAATGATAAATTGACCGATCAGAACAAAGATATATTCGACAACCTTGAGCAGAACATCAGCGGCGATGTCTACTGGGATTCCCTGCGGCGCTACATGCTGTCCACCGACGCGAGCATCTACCGCCGGGACCCGGCCGCTGTGGTATACCCCAAATCCACCCGGGATGTCGTCACCACGGTGAAATTTGCATCCGAGCGCGGATTGCCGATCCACTCCCGTGGGGCCGGCAGCGGCCTGGGCGGTGCGGCCATCGGTACCGGGATTGTGGTCGATTTTACCCGCTACATGAACCGCCTGCTCAATCATGACGCCGACGCAGCCTGTTTTGAGTGCGAGCCGGGCTATCGCTTCGGTGAACTGGAGGCCGCCCTCCAAGCCGGGGATCTGTTCTTCCCCCCGGCACCGTCCAGCGGAGAATTTGCCACTTTCGGCGGTATGTACGGCACCAATGCCAGCGGCTCCCAGTCGGTTAAATACGGCAGCGTCGGCGACTACATCCTGGATGCCGATGTCGTCCTCGGCAGCGGTGAGCTGATCACGCTGTCGGATATCCGCCGGCGGACCTTCGAAGATCTTCCCGCCGATTTGAAAAATCTCTTTTCGCTTTACAAAGCGCATTCGCGCAAAATCGAGAGCGCCTATCCCGACGTAAAATCCAACTCCACCGGCTACAACCTCAGGGGCCTGGTTGAAAACGATCGGCTCGATCTGACCCGGCTCTTTGCCGGCTCGGAAGGCACCCTCGGCATCGTAACCCGCCTGAAGTTCAAGCTGGTCCAAAAACCTGCCCACGACAGTCTGATCGTCGCCGGATTCGATGATATCGTCAGCTCGGCCAGAAGCGTCCAGAAAATCCTGCCCATGGGACCTTCCGGAATCGAGATCCTGGAAAAATCCCTCTTGCGGCTGGTCCGAGAAACCGATCCGAGCCTCAAGGATAAGATTCCCGGCGATGTGGACAATATTTTGTTGATCGAGTTTGATGCCTTTGATGCCGAGATCTGCTCCCGTCAAGCTCGGGAGGTTCGCCAACTCCTCGAAACGGACGGGCTGGCGACCGACATCCGCACGGCCGTGTCCGCTGATGAAAAGGCCAGACTCTGGCACCTGCGCAAGGCAGCCATGCCCATTCTCTATAAGCTGAAAGGAACCAAGCGGGTGCTGCCGCTGATAGAAGATGCCGCCGTGCCCACCGACCAGCTGGTGCCGTACTTCGAGAAACTCACCGAAATTCTGACCGGCTATGAGCTTAAATTCGTCATCTTCGGCCACATCGCCAAAGGCCTGCTGCACACCCGGCCGCTGCTCGATCTCAAGGATCCCGGTGACGTCCGGATGCTCAAACCCCTGGCCGATGAGGTCTTTGAACTGGTCTATTCCCTGGGGGGCGCAATATCCGGTGAACACGGGGACGGCCGCGTCCGCAGCGCCTATATCAAAAGGCAATATCCGCAGATATATCCCCTGTTCCTGGAAACCAAGCGTTTGCTGGACAAAAAAAATATTTTCAACCCTGAAATCATCACCAACCATGATGACCATCTTCTCGAAAAGCACTTGAGGTTCGGCGGTCGCTACGAGGGCAGGCAGCTGGATAACGAGATCCTCAACTGGGATGGGGGATTTGGCGCTGAAGTGGAGAAATGCCACGGGTGTTCCAAGTGCACCACGGTCACCACGGCCACCCGCATGTGCCCGATCTATAAATTCACCCGCGATGAGATTGCGACCCCCAAAGCCAAGGCTAACATTTTGCGGGGCCTGATCAGCGGCGCTGTCGAAGACCGGACGCTATATGAAAAAGCCTTCCAGCAGGTTATCGCGCAATGCGTCAACTGCGGCAGCTGTCGGGCCGAATGCCCGTCGAACGTGAACATCCCGAAGATGGCGGTCGAGGCCCGGGCCCGGTATGTCCGCCGCTTCGGGCCCTCGCTGGCGAATCGGCTGGTCGTCAATGCCGAGCTGGCCGGCCGAACCACGCGCAAGTTTTCCGGGGCCCTGAAAGCCATGATGGATTTGGGGCCCGTCAAGCAGCTGGGGCAATGGGCCACCGGCATATCCGCCCGGCGTGATTTCCCGGCTTTTGAATCAAAATCACTGTTTGAGCGTCTGGACGCCGACCCGGGCCGGGGCAACCCCCGGGTTTTGTATTTTTCCGGCTGCTATGCCACCTACCTCAAACCGCAGATCGGCCTGGCAGCAGTGGCGGTCTTAAAACACATGGGAATGACGGTGGTAACGCCGCCGCAGCACTGCTGCGGTTTGCCCATGCTGTCCAAGGGCATGGTCAAAGAAGCGACCGGAAGGATTTACCGCAACCTCGAAAAGTGGCAGTCCCTGGCGGAAACGGTGGATCACATCGTGGTCACCTGCTCGTCCTGCGGGTTTGCCTTGATGGAGGAATGGCAATCGATCGTGGACACCGCCGCCGCGGTCCGGGTCAAAGACAAGATCGTCCACATCAGCACCCTGCTTGACGATCACTTCGAGCGGCTTGAACTGGGGACCTGCGGTCTCAAGGTCGGCTATCACGCCCCCTGCCATTTGAAAATTCAACCTGATCCAGGCAGCTCCGTGCGCCTGCTGTCGCGCATCGACGGGCTCGCCCTCGAAGATCTCAAAAGCCATTGCTGCGGGATGGCCGGCAGCTGGGGCCTGGCCGCCGACAACTACGATTTGAGCAGGAAAATCGGTGCGGGCATGATCGCCGGGCTGAATGATTCCGCTGCTTCGGTGGGCGTCACGGATTGTCCGACCTGCCGCATGCAGATGGAGCAGTTCAGCGACAAACAGATCAAGCACCCAGTGGAAATCGTTCACGACTGCCTGCTCGGCCGGGTTGATTGATCATTCCGACCCGGAGCTAGTGTCGTGTCCTACAAGTAATTTCCCAAACCCGAATGGATTGTTAAGTCATTTCCAATTCCCGAATTCAATTGGTTCCAGTATTTTATAAATTTCCCTGCTCTCAGAAGTGCTGCATAGGGGGGAAAGGAGCCTGTCTTGAATCCCCTGAAATAGGCGTTATGTTCAAATATGAGACAGGAACTAAATGACGTCGGCAACAGGAGATACGCGATGTATTCAAAGGCAGCGCTATGCAATAAAATCCATGAGCTTTATCCGCAGATCGGCGAGTGCGGTATCGATTTGAAGGTCGAATGGGATTCCACGAGAAACGCTTGGGCAGTCGAGTTCAAAAAAGACGTCCATCGCATAAAGCACTACCTGGAGGACGAGGATGCTGCCGCCTGCATGGTGGGTAAGCAGTGTTTCAGCCTGGGCATGGAGTTCGGGCAGTTCGTGTATAATGTTTCTTAGACGGCCTTCGGGAGCTGGAGTTGTGTCCCAGAAGATCGACCCGGCAGGCCAGGCTTCCCATCAAATCCCACCAGGAGCACCCTGACGAACTATCGAGCTGATTCAATAGCTGCTCGAGCTCTTGCAGGAATGTTTCACGCAACTTTTCATCCTGCTCATCTGGCCAAGGTTGCGGCGTTTTTAATGCATAGTCTTTTCTGTGAAAGAAGCGAACCACCGTCTCATAGCTACATTCGACCTGGACGCTTTTTGACAATCAGCCCATCAACGCCGCACTGGTTGAAACGATTGATCAATCGCTCGTTTTTCATATCCCAGATTTGCGAGCATCTGATCCACACTGGTGGTGGGCAGCTTGCAGGCGAATTGCTGGCAGACGTAGGCGGTGGCCCGGCCGTTGCGGGCCGCCATCGACTGGGTATACGGCGCGATGCCGCTAATTACCCGGGCAGCGCTTTTGTCGGCCGGCCGGTAAAGAACGATCTTTTCCGGAATGAACGGCCGGCGCAGGGCCGCGAGCATCAAACGGGTGTCTTCTTTGTGCGGTTCACCGACGATGACCACCTCGTAGCTGTCGTTGAGGGCGAATTCCAGGCCCACCATCAACTGGGCGTATCCGGCCGGGTATTGTTTCACGGTCTCGGAGAACGCCGTGACGATGGCTTCAGCCCTTTCCTTATAGTCGGTGTTTGCGGTCATGTGGGCTAAGCGCAGCAGGTTCAAAACCGCCACTGAATTGCCCGACGGTACGGCGCCGTCGTAAATTTCCTTGCTGCGTACCAGCAGCTTTTCACCATCATCGGCGGTCATGAACAATCCGCCGTTTTGCGGATCCCAAAAATGCATGAGCATCCGATCGTTCAAGTCGACGGCCCACTTCAGGAAAGCAGGCTTGTAGGTTGCGTGGTACAGTTCCAGCAGCCCCCAGACCATAAAGGCATAATCGTCTAAATGGGCGCTCAGACCGGCTCGGCCCCGACGGTATCTTTTGAGCAGACGGCCGTCTGCAGCCAAGAGATGGTGCCGGATAAATTCGGCCGCCCGGGACGCAGCGGTTGTGTAATCGGGATTGTCCAGCACATGGCCGGCCTTGGCCAGGGCGGCGATCATCAGGCCGTTCCAGTCGGTGAGGACCTTATCGTCCTTAAAGGGGTGGATGCGTTTTTCGCGGGCGTTGAATAGAATTCGGCGGCTGGCTTCCAATCGACGGCGCAGCCGGTGCTCGGAAATGCCCAGCTCAACAGCCAGTTCGGGCAGGGGTTTTTGCAGGTGCAGGATGTTTTGATCGATGTTGTTTCCGGGGCCGGCTTCCTCGAAGTTGCCGCCGTCTTTGACATTGAATGCGCGGTTGAACAGGTTGGCTTCTTCCTGCCCCAGCAGATTAACGATTTCCGCGGGCGTCCACAGATAAAATTTGCCTTCAACACCTTCACTGTCGGCATCCTCAGCGCTGTAGAAGCCGCCCTGGGCCGAGGTCATGTCCCGCAGGACATAGGTAACAATTTCTTCGGCAACCCGGGCATAAAATGCCTTGCCGGTGGCCTGGAAAGCTTCGGTGTAGGCCATGATCAGCATGGCCTGGTCGTAAAGCATTTTTTCAAAATGGGGCACCAGCCAGCCGGCGTCGGTGGCGTAGCGGTGAAAGCCGAAACCGAGCTGATCGTAGATGCCGCCCAGGCGCATGCGGGTCAGGGTAGTTTCGACCATGGCCAGACTCTGCGCATCTCCGGTGTGATAATAGCGCCGCAGCAGGAAATTTAGTTGGTGGGGCGAGGGGAACTTCGGCGATTTGCCGAAACCGCCGTTTTCAGCGTCATAGGCCTGTGTAAAAAATTGCCGGCCCTGGGCCAGGATGTCCCGGTCGAGTTTGGTTCCCGGCTGACGGATGCTCAGCTGCACCACATGCCGGGTGATCTGTTCGGCGCTCTCGATCACCTTGCTGCGGTCGTTTTGCCACGCCGCGGCGATCATGGGCAGCAGCTCCATCATTCCGGGTCGCCCCCAGCGCTGGTTTTTGGGAAAATAGGTGCCGGCGTAAAAGGGCTTTTGGTCCGGGGTCATGAATACCGTCATAGGCCAGCCGCCGCTGCCGGTCAAGGCCTGGGTGACGGTCATGTAGACATTGTCGATGTCGGGCCGTTCCTCACGGTCGACTTTGATGGCGATAAAATCCTTGTTTAACAGCGCCGCCACTTCATCGTCCGCAAAGGACTCATGCTCCATCACGTGGCACCAGTGGCAGGTGGAATATCCGATGGACAAAAAGATGGGTTTGTTTTGCCTGCCGGCTTCGGCGAAGGCCTCCGGTCCCCAGGGATACCAGTCCACCGGGTTGGTGGCATGCTGCTGCAGATAGGGGCTGGATTCGTGAATCAGACGATTGTATTGCCGGGATTGGGCCGGCGGCGCTTGGATTTGCGATTCGGCGGACACCAGCTCAGCCGGCGGCCATAAAAAGGTCAGGGTGATGGCAATGAGCAGCGCCGGCTTACTGGTGAGTATTTTATTTTTAGTGCATGTCATCATCGGGCTACCTGTTGGGTGATACTCAGATTGTTAGCCCGGCCGAGTTTGAGCCAAGCGGCGGATTCAGGGAAAATCGATGCCAGGGACGGATTTCCGCCACTGGCTGCGCTGGGGCGGGTAGTCAGCTGAAATGACGCAAGGCGATCATCCGCTGTGTTTTCAAACTGCCGGGCGAATCAGAAACTGGCAATGGCCATAAATGAAGTGTAACCATTGGATTTCAGAAAACAACAGGGAGAAATTGATCTGCAGGCGTTTGGTCTGATCAGAAAAGAAAGGTTGAAAAAGCGAATATTGAATGATGAATGTCGAATTAAGGAATTTTGTCTATTTTATATGCTAATAATAGCGGAGCGAAGCGACATCAACAAATCGTCATTCAACAATCATCATTCATCATTCGATAAAGTTTCACACAAGCGACTCGGAAACTAACTCCACAATGCTTTTGACCTCGATGCCCAGCTCGTAGGCCTGGCTCAGATCCCGGATCTGGGTCATGCAATTGAAACAGTTGGTGGCAACGATTTTGGCCCCGGTCGCCCGAATCTGGTCGGCTTTTTTCCTACCGACGGCCACCCGCAGTTTACCGAAATCACCGGTGGAGGCCAATCCGCCGCCGCCGCCGCAGCAGAAGTTGCGGGCTTTGTTGGGATGCATCTCGACAAAATCCGATGTCAGGGCCGCCAGGATATTGCGGGGCGCTTCGATGACTCCGCCGCGCCGGGCAATGTTGCAGGGGTCGTGGTAGGTGATCCGCCCCTCGTATTTATCTTTCTCCACCCGGATGCGGCCCTGGCGCAGATAACGGTCGATCAGTTCGACGATGGACATGACCGGCGGGAAGTCGAAGCGTCGGCCCAGATACTTTTCGGCTTCCCAGCGCATCACCCGGTAGCCGTGACCGCAGGGTGCCAGGCAGATGCTTTTGGCCTGCAGCTTTTCGCGGGCATCCAGCATGCGTTGGGCGATGCGCATCATATTGTCTTTGCTGCCCTGATAATAGGCATAATTGACCGTGTCGAAATCATAGGAGGAAATCGTGTAATTTTCCCCGGCGGCATGCAAAATCTTGAGGGCGTACATCAGCAGAAACGGCAAATCCCTGGCCTCCAGGGGATGCGGGATATACAGGACCTCGGCATTGGGCTTGTCGATGGGAATGGTGAAATGTTCCTCTCCGATCTCGTCGCCCAACTCTTCGGCGATCCATTCGATGTTTTCGACAAAGTCCTCGGTAGTCAGTCCCAGATAATTGCCGACCTTGAAGGCGGTTTCAACCGGATGCACCAGCCCGGACGGCAGACGTCCGATGCTGCACAGCATGGCCCGCGCCAGGGAGAGAATTTCCCCGGTATTTATCCCCATGGGACAGGTCAAAGCACATTTGGCGCACAGGGTGCAGTCTTCATAGGCGGCCTTGTAAAGGGCGGCCACCATTTGCTCGTCGGGCCTGTCCGCCGGCTTTGACCAGGGCAGCCGCGACTTGACGGGGTGAAAATAGGTCTGCAGCACTCTGGCCAGCGTCTCGGCTTTATTTACCGGTATGACGGCGCTGTCGCCGGTGGAGCAGTAATAATGGCAGGACTGGGCGCACTGGCCGCAGTTAACGCAGCTGTTGAGCATGGCCTGGATCTTGCGGCTCATATTCGCTTTTACCGCCTGGCCCATGCGCTCCATCTGCCGGTCCGGTTCGACCGCTTCAGCGGCCGCCTGATCACTATCATCGATTTGTGTGTTATTTTGATCCATAATTTCCAGTTTATACGTTTATCAGCGTTGAAATCCACCCGCGGCCGGTCGTCTTTACAACCCGACGGTCCTATAAACAAAAAGAAGGTGAATGCTCCATGTGTTTTTGATTTCGAATTACTTTTGGAGCGTTGGAATACTGGAGTGATGGCTGCAAAGCCGGCGCTTTTTTTTCAAAACGCCAACTTGTCGCGTCGAAGCGCAGCGAAGATAGACACTCCATCACTTCATTACTCCACGATCTCTAGACACTGGTGCATAAATATTCTTCAACGCACCTTATTATCGGTTATAGTTCCGAACCCAAATAACCATTAACATATAACAAATAACCGCTATTTGTGCCCGGCTCAATTAGGGTCTCGGGTGGCAGCCGCCGCAGGTCGTCGGCCCGCTCTTCGGATTGCCGGTCTTGATCAGATTGCGATGGCAACCGGTGCAACTGGCGTGAAATGCCTCTCTGAGGGCGGGGATGTCGTCTTCTTTTTTGTAATCGTGGCATTCCTTGCAGCTGCTCTCTTCCCCTTCGATGTATACGAGCCGGCCGGTTTGGTCTTCGGGGGTATGATGACACTCACCGCAGCTGTCGGCCAGAGCGCCGGCGGTATGGAGATCATGGGGGAAACCGACCGCCGGTCGTCTCAACTCGCCGAAGACATCGTCATGGGCCAAGACATAGTCGGCCTCCTGGGCCATCGACACCTGCCATCCGATGGTACCAGCCAGTACCAAACCAATTAAAATGAGTAATATCCAAGGCCTAATTTGCATAATCTCCCCGTACACGTTTTGTCATCGCTTACCACTCCCGGGCGTCGAGCACCTTGCCGAACTCAGCCCCCATGTAAGCCCGTGAAAACATGAAAAACAACATGTGGCGCAGCTTGGAAAAGGGTATTGCCACCAGCAGAACCTCTCCTGCCAGTATGTGCAGAATCAGCATGGGCCGATAAGGGCCCCACTGGTGATAGGCCAGAAAGCCGCTTAGAAATGTCAGCAGAATGACGGCCGGAACCAGAACATCGCCGGCGCGGGTGACTTTTTTGACCTCCGGCATGAACCATCGGCGCACCAGAAAATAGATGCAGGCCAGGATGACCCAGACGGCCATGAGATCCGCCAGCAGATCAGGCAGACTCCACCACATGACCTGCCAGGATTCGTACCACAAAACACCGTGGGCCAGCAGAAAGAGCGGCACCAGAATGACGCACACATGAAAGCTGGCGGTGACGACGGCGAACAGCGGCTGCCGTCGCATGTAGGTGGACCCAAACGGGACCAGGCCGTGCAGGATCGAGCGCACGGCGCCCTTAGAGCTCATCGACGGGTAGAGCAGGGCCTCTTTTTTGCCGCCGACGAGCATCGCCACGATCCGAAACAAACTGCCGGCGACAAAAATCGTCAGCGCCACCCAGGCGAGTGGGCCGCGCACCAGTTCATATATGTCCATTAGCTTACCTCGACCGGAAGCGATCTCCGGTATATCAGAATCGCAGAATAGAATTTTGCCTTAAATTCGAGCTGCCCGCAAGCAAATAGAACCCAGAGGCCCGGTTCAAATCGCCTGCGCTTTCCCATCGGAGATCTGGGTTTTAAAGAGAAGCATTGTGGCAGACTTTTGGGCAAATGTCAATAGCGTGTGATTCTCGATTGTTATGGTAGGAATTATGGCCTTGGGCCATTTTTGCGGAGGCCGGATTCGCGGATTTTGGCCAACATTCGCAGCCAGGCATCTTTGTTGTAGTTGGGGACCTGGCCGCGATTGTGCTGGTAAAAGGGCATGTCCAGATTCCTGACATGAAATAGATATTCATGGTTGGAGATGGCGGTTTGCCAGTTGCCGGTCAGCCGGCCGATCAGCGATCCGCCCACAAAAAGCATGCAGATCATGGCGGCGTAGGCCACGGGCTTTAATATCCAGTGCCGCCGGGAGGCCGAGATATACAGGGTGTCTTTTTCAGGACAGACGGCCACACATTTCAGGCAGGCATGACACTCATCGGAAAGGACACGCGTGGTTTTATGCACGCTGACGTTCACCGGGCAGCTGCGGGTGCAATTTTGACAATTGGTGCAGGTCTCCGCGTTGCGATGAACCTTTAATATGCTGACGAAGCTGAGCACGCCCAGCAAGGCACCGTAGGGGCACAAATAACGGCACCAAAAGTTGCGCACCGCAATGGACAGCACCACCAGGACTACCAGCACCCAGAAGGCCAATGGGGTGATGTCGGCAAAAAAATGCAGCATCTTAATATCCGCCACCATGTTATAGGGGCTGTAAATGAAATATTCCAGGGCAGCGGCATTCATGTTCAGCACGATGGCCCACAGAAAAAAGGCGAGCAATAGATATTTCAAACTGCGCAGAGGATAATCGAGCCATGGCGTCACCTTGATATCCCGGCGGAATATCAGTTTGTGCAGCCGGTTGAGATACTCGGTCAGCAGCCCAAACGGGCAAACCCAGCTGCAGAATCCCCGCTTCAAGATGACAGCCGTAATCAGCGCCGCAAGAAATATGATCAATCCGGATGGATGGATAGGATTGAAAATTCCGGTCAGCAGCCAGTACTTCAAACTGATCAGGGAACTGA
>Ga0209367_1007695_pt1 | contig 14814 bp, 2 predicted proteins | sample WorMetLIZISLAND2_FD_187412 | JGI IMG/M metagenome (GOLD analysis project Ga0209367, IMG submission 187412) | Marine gutless worms symbiont microbial communities from Max Planck institute for Marine Microbiology, Germany - Olavius geniculatus... ... | reverse complement strand
GTCCTACAATCCAGCAGATTTACTTGTTGGGTTTTTTTTTGGGGGGGGTTAACCTGTTATTAAAAAGCTGAACACGGTGGGTTTTTGTGAGTTTCAAGTTATGAGTATGAGCCAGATGTTGTTCACATTAACGTAACGTAAAGCAGTAATGGGCACACTTAGTTTACCTTTTAGTTTCGTGGTGCAACAGTTCCGGCATACAGGTCAAATTTCGCTTGCAATGGTTTGTCGTCTGACCCGCAGCATCGAAGACAAAAATGCCAAAACATGATATATAGGCCTACAGGGTGATCCAAAAAACAAGACCACTCTGTTATAATCACTTTTAGCTTGAGAAATACCTATAGATCTAGATGATTTTTTGCAGAAATCAGCAGTATTTCTTAAGTTAAAAGCTATATAACAGAGTGGCTTTATTTTTTGGACTACCCTGTAATGTACGAAATCATATTTCTGGAAAGCAGGATATATTTATCTAGTAATGTGTGATATTTGTCAGATAGACATGCCTGAATCAGAGTCAGAGTCATCATCTGATGCTAGTAGTAGCCAACGAAGTAGCTACAGTAGTGGATCCTTTCACTCCGATGAGAAACCGGAAAGTAGGGCAAAGAAGAAAAAAGACACTGTTACTCCACGAAATAAAGGTGCTGTCAGCGTCTGTTAGCATTAATCTTTTTTAATAAATTGCTACTTGTGCGAACATAATATGTTGTTGATTTCAGATGGCTTCACCTAGGCCATGTCGTTATCTGTGATCAATTCAGTATTCGGATAACCATACTGTGTGAAAAATCATAGTGTAGACTGTTTATTACAAACATTTCTTTGGCAGACAAGCTAAGGTATTTTGTACCTGCTACTATTTACTCACAAATGGATGATGGTTACCAGCCATGACTTTTTTGTGAATTGGGTAATGGTTTTAATGCTTTACTAAGTATTGACATCTGACTAAACTGTGCTGATTAATTTGACAATGTGTAAAGTCACTGAACATTTATTTGTGTTGATGGATTAGCCAACAGTTTGTTGCAGAGTTTAATGTTCCTGGTATTGTGTTGCAGTTGGTCAAGGTCGAAAGCAGCATCCGCTGGCAAGTCAGCCTCCAACACAACGGAATTACAGCCGTTCATCTGACACATCTAGAACGGCACAGCAAGGTGGTGGCAACGTGTCAAACAATGCTGCTCGCAAGATGCTGTCTGCAGGCCGGTTAAAAATCAACGAACTACGTAATAAAGTCACTGAGTTAACAGTTCAGTTGGCAAATGTGCAGACCGAAAACAAGCAACTGCTACGACAGCAGCGACAACAGGTACACAATAGTTTTCAGCTTCACGACTAAGAGAGTAAGATGGCAAATGAGCAGGTTACCAGCATGCATGATGTTTAACATATTGGGTGACTTTACTTTTTGACTTAGACTTTCGCTGAGCCTTTTTGCTCAGCCAAAGCTAAAGCTGACTGCTAAAGTCTGTACTTAGACCAAAGTTCAACTAAACAATTAACAATGGCGAAAACCAGTAAACCTAACAGGAAATAAATCAACCAGTTACGCTTGGACTTGCTTATTTAATTGCACCACATACGCAAATGACGTAATTACGTAACGTCTTATGCCATGGTGTAGCCATTACGGCATTTATTTTTAGTACTAGACTGTTTTAATTTACTAAACTATCAGTGTTAGTTGCCATGTTTTCGTTCCGCGAAATCACTTCACTTTTTGACTTAAGTAGATACTTAGACTGAAGTTTAGGCTCAGCAAAAGTCTCAGCAAAAGTCTTAAGTCAAAAAGTGAAGTTGCCCATTGCACCTCGTCTTGGACAAGGCCATTGATGGAGAGGAATGGTCAAGTGGATTCTCTTGTGTCGTGTGTTTTTTGCATGAAATGGGCTAAGATCTGCTGTTAACCATAGCCACTTGCCGTAAATCTGGTGCCACATTACCCTGCAAAATTTGAATGCTTAACTGTACAATTTTACTGCAGTATTATTCAGAATAATTTAGCTTTTTTCACTGTTTAGGCTTATAATGTCTGGAATACTTTTGCTGAATGCAAGATCCAACTCCCTCTGTTGACACTTCTAAATTCTATTTAAAATTTTTCTGTTTCCTCTTTACTAACCTTGATACTGTAATGCATTAGGAACTTTCTGTGCTGTGCCTTTGCACTATATAAATTTATTGTGTATTATATTGCAATATAACAACATAGCTTCAGACATTTATCTTATTTTGGGGATTAAACTAAGACAGCCCAACACGACAGTGATTATGTTCCTTTGAATATGTACAGATGTTTAAAAAGAGATGACAGAAATATTGTAGATTGGATTGACTGGAATGCATCTTTTTCATTTCAGGAGCGACTGCTGGCTAAATATGATCACCAGGAGAATGAAGCGCCAGTGATCGTGCAGCGAATTAACGAGGAGGCAAGTGCATTGAGGGAACAGCTTCGCCGCACCAGGGAGAGATATGATTTAAAGTGTGAAAAACTGCATCAAACGTCCGAAGAGCTCGATCGAACTCAGCGACTGCTCAAGAAAATGAAGAGCTTGGTTGACGACAAGAAGCTGGCCGAGCGCGACGAACTCAGTCGCAAACTGAGCAAAGCTCAGCAGGACATCGAAGTTAAGGATGTTACCATTCGAGTGAGTTTAATATTCTCCAGTATATATTGGTGGAAAATGGCAGGAAGTTTACAGTTATTAACACTAAATAATGTCAAGGTGGATTGCAAAAATTGGTTTTCTGTATGGCCCAGTATTGTGATGTTAACTGTCAAATGCTTTCAGGAAAAGAAAACAATCATGCACCATATTTATTACACATGATTGATTAGTGTCAAAATAGCATTGCTAAATATTTTAAGTTTAGTGCATTGTTTAGTCTAGGCAGTATGGTATACTACATAAATACATAGAACAGCTGTGTGATGATATGCATTGGATCATTGATCGGTGTTGCGTTTGGACTTGTACTGAGTAGTCTGTGTCAGTGTTTGTGGATGCATCTCTTTGTGTGCATGCTGTATTGCGTAGGACTTGTACAAGCACATTGAGAACCTGCAGAAGAATCATCGTCATGAGATCGGCATTGAGCGTGCACGGCATCGGGACACGCAGCAGACGCTCGAGAAACTGCAGGAGCTTGATGCCAAGTTGCAGGTCCAGCTCAAGGTATATGTCATCATCATCATCATCATAGTGTAGCTAGCTTAAGCTGTAGCGTCACTCCGTGTCTATGCTTGATGGTCCTGCAGTGCAGTAGATCAGCTGGAGAAGTGCTAAAGTCCCAACAAATTTGCTCCAGCAGTTGTTGCATATGGGCGGCCTGTTCTACGTTTCTACACGGTCGTTCATAAAAAAGGACTCCTTTTGTTTTTTTCATAATTTACTCAAATGATGAGTGATTTGCATGAAATTTTTACCAGTTGTAGCTGAATAAATGCTAATTCGAAATGTTTTAACAAAACATGGCAGTTGATTAAATATTCTTTGTTAATCATGATGTAACGCTGACATTATAATGTGTCACGGGTACAAACAGGCTAATCCCAATTGGTGCTGCCAGTTACCAGCTTGTTTCAGGGTGAAAAATCTGGTTCGTTGGTGTCAAATATTTGAAGTTTTACAGTTGCAGCCACAAAAACGTGCAAAGCGATCACATTTATGTGTCTGCGGGGATAGTTGGTCTTTCACATGTTTGAGCAACACAGTGCACTGTCACACCGAGCTTGGAAGATGTTGAGTTTTTGGATCACAATACGCCTGATTTTATGTTTCCATGTTGCTCAGTGCTGATACGATAAGCATTTTTCATTAGCGAACCAGATAAAGTTCACCATCGAAGCAGGGTAGCAATTGACAGCACCAGTTGAGACTAGCAAGTTTGTACCTGTGACACATTATGACGTCAGCGTTACATCATGACTAGCAAAGAATATTTAATCAATATTTTGTTCAAATATTTTGAATTAGTGTTTCTTCAGCTACAACTGGTAAAAATTTCATGTAAATTGCTCATAATTTGAGTGAATAATGAAAAGTTAAAAAGGGTTTTTTTTATGAAACACTGTGTATGTGTAATGAAGTGGTTGACTTGACCAAGTGCAGAGTGACCACTTGTTTGGAAACCTGGAAATGTTTGGACAATGATAAAATTGATTTCAGTGAAAGTGAGGGAAATAATGGAAATGTCAGGGAATTTCATGTGGTCTGGAAAATGGTCACTTTGCGAGTGATGCATTAACATGGTAAGTCACTAATGCAAGGTTGGTTGGCTGACTGACTTGCAATGTGAGAAAACATCGAGTGTCAGCATTTTGATAATGATATCCATGGTGGGCAGAAGATTGGTACATGAAGCGATCTCGTCATTTTGGATGATATCGAACCACGGATATTGAGGATGGGCCATTGACATCTCATATAAAAGCCTTCTAGTGCTCGTGTGTCTGCTGCAAGCATGCTGCAATGAACGTATTGTATTAGGTTTATCATGATAATACTTTAAGTCCAAGTCGCATGAAAAAAATGATATTGGCTAAATATGTGTAGAATGTAACAGTAATTAATAATACTGATCCAATGAAATGAAAACATCGCTTTGAAGTAATTTTCAAAGAAATATGTTGTGCCAACCGAACGCATTGAAACGTGTCACAATAAATGATGGCGTCACGTTAAGGACACTTTGTTGACAAACTGACATTCGCATTGAAAACATAGTAAATCCATCAGTTTTACTCAGAATAATGTCGGAATTATAGTACAAATAATGATGCATAGGTGACATCAGAAATTACGTCATTGTTTATCTATTCACTACTAGAGGTGTGCGGTTAGTAAAATTAACGATGTGCTGGAATATTGTGGTTTTTCAGTGGGCTGTCTATTAATGAAAAATTTAGCCTTTTTGACTCCATTTGGTTGTAAATTAAGCTGCATTTGACCTCAAGGCAATAAAGCTAGTTAGCAACCCTCCTGTACGTGACGTCACATTTTCCAAAATTGCCAAAGCCATGAAAAGGGAAAAGTGAGTACTTTGAGTTCTATGTTTAGGGTATTAAGATGTATTAGCAAGCAGAAGATTAATGAGTATTGACAAATTAATATCTGATAAGGCCAATTAACGCTTTATAACAGTTACGTAAATCAATGCAACTTGGCCTTTAAGCCTGGTTTCCAACCAATGCAACCCACACAGTGCAACGCAACGCAGCATATAGGCAGTGAATGCAACGCACATAACGCAAGAGTAGACACTGCTTTTATACTTGCATTTTGGTTTTTTTGTCAGTTGCGTCTCGGTTGTGTTTGTTGCGTACTCATTCCGTTTATTGCATTTGTTGACATATTTCTTAGGCTGACGTGCTTTTCTTCCACCACTTCCGTCACTTGTGCCAAAATGCAAGCATTTTGGATGTGAACCATGCTTTATGATTGAGCTGCAGTAACTTTTGGCGATAACTATGGGTTATTGTGTATTCGTTCTAATAGGTTACATTACGAGTTTAGTCTATACGAGTTCGTCTGTTTGTTCATTTGTACCTTAAGAATACTCTTAACTCAAGAAGAAATGCACAGCAAAAATTGGTGTTAATGTTCCCAGGCAGGAATGGCTGCAGTGTGCCGATTTTCAGTTCAAAAACTTTGGGGTTAGGAGCTGTTATGTTGTGCGGTTCTCGGTGGATGGCCGCATATTATGTCACAATTTGATGCATTCAGGAGAAAGAGAAGGAACTGGGAGTGCGCAACATTTACACCCTGCGTCAGAACAAGCCGCCGCACCATCTCGACAGTTCGGTCCAGTCAACGCCGGTCGCGTCTTCTAGCGGTCGAAGACTTCCCATGAAACCCAAACTGCGCAGGATTCGACCACTTCGACCACTGGATGCCAGCCACAGTGTAAGTAGTGACTGAGTTCTGTACTTTAGTTTATCCTAGTCTTTCTTTCATTCGTGTTGTTTTGATAGGCTGATGATGATCGATGATGAAAAGTGATGCTTCAAAGAGTGCAGGTGTTCATGATTCTTGCATTTTAATACAGTAGGAGGATGGAATCATAAAACCCGGTGATAAAATATAAAATTTGCTAAATGTTTGAGCTGCATTTAAGTCAGTAAAGTGGTTTGTAATCTGTTTCATTCAGTGGAGTGTCATGTTTGTTAGTTGCAGTGTTAGTTTATGAGTTTGATAAATCAGGTCACCTTCGGTGTCATTAAGTAGCTCTGGTACATAAAACGTGCTGAAAATTTAACAAGAACCACATATGTTAGCCTAGTGACGACATATTATATGGTCGTCCCCCTGAGATTTGACTGAAAATTGGTTACTTCTGCTCTGGCGAACGTACACAGAAGTTTTGGTTTTTCTATGTTTTTTTGTTATCAAGTTAGGAGACTGTACGTATGGAACAGATTGTTCAGCTTTTACTAGTGTAACTAGCGCATTGTTTAGGCATAGTGGTTAATTTTAACGTTATGCGGTATATAAATTCACGTTTTACTTACTTACTTACTTGTTCAATAGACAATCGAACAAACGGACGGACGAACGGACGGGTAAGACCGTACATAATGCGGCTTATTTGGACGTCGCGCATAGTAAATAAATAATCTCTGCGTGTGTTTGATGACCGTCGGTGCGGGACTGTGTTGCGTGTTTTGCGTAGCTTGCGCGACGTCAGGACCAGGCGGGGGCGGCGGCGGAAGAGACGCGTAGGTCGGGGAACGAGCAGGTCAACGGCAAGGACCCGCTGCAGCGCTCGTCGTCAGCCGACCTGGTGCGTCAGTTGGACGAGGAACGACAGATGCTTGCCCAGCTGCAGGCCGACCAGGCCGCCGAGGAAGAAGCAGTCCGTCTCAGGCAGGAACGGGAGGCGCGGGAGGCGGAGGATCGTGAGAGGCGGGATGCGGAGCGCGAGCGGGAACGCGCCGAGCGCGAGCGCAGACAACTCGAGGACGAGCGGCGTCGAGCCCGCGAGGAAGCCGAACGCCTGACGAGCGCCGAAGCGGACGAGCGACGCCGCCAGAAGGAGCTGCTGCGGGCCCGGATGAAGGCGATCGACGACGGAACCGCAGTCAACAGCAGCGGGGGCGGCTTCGACGACGTGGCGTCAGGAGGGTCCTCGTCGCACGTGCCCGCCCCCAGCAGGCGCGCCCTGGCCGCCGCTGACGACGACGTCAGTGGGAGAACAGTGTCTGGTCGGAGAGACTCTGCCACTGCCATGTCGGACCGTCCACAATCAGTAAAGATGACGTCCAGTAAACGCCAGGTGGTCGCTACCGCCCAGGACGAGAACGAGGCAGTATCGCCTGGCCAGTACTGTTCTCCTACGTTTCTGACGGAAACAGAGGGCGCCGCTACGTCAGACCACCCACGGTCAGCGAAGATGATGTCCGGGAAGCGCCAGGTGGTGGTCAGTGACGACGTCAGTGGTGCGGTGTTCGGCGGCTATCGTCCGTCGTTCCTGGCCGGGTCCGCCACGAGCGGCTCTGCCAAGACCAAGAAGACGTCGACATCAAAACGTGACGCTGCGGCCGGCGCGTCGCGTCCTGCACCGCGTCGCAATCTGCTCGTCTTTGACGACGACGCCGACGACTTTGCGACGTCGTCCAACGGCGGCGGGAAGCGCTCCGGCGCCGGCGGTGAGCTGGGATTCCTGTCGGACAAGGCGTCGGATGGTGGGGTGGAGATGGGGGCCGGTGACCGACGCGACAGCAAGGGCCATCTGTTACCGCGTCGTCCTCGACAGCAGGCCGCCACAGGGATGATGAACGGCGTGGCCAGTGACGTCACCGATGACGTTGACGAACTCATTTTGTGAGGAACTAGGTCCCCCAGCACTGCAGTTTTTTATCACCCAGCCAGCAGCCACTCGTGATATTTAACCTTCTCGGGTAAGAGACATGCGTATAGGCAACGTAGGGCGTACTGATAATCTAGCGTCCGAGGGCAGCACCGGCGACGCACATGCAGGATTGGCTGTTGTGGTCATACCATCTTAGCACTTAGAGTTCTGTGGCCATTGCCAGGCTTGCTGTGGATATGGATATCCGTGAATATATCCATGAATATTATGCTGGCGCATCTGCTAATTAAATTGACTACTTGTGTGCTTTGTCTGTCTATAAAAGTTCCCTCTCTGTCGTTTTTACTCTTCATTTTTTTCGTTTATTTATGTTGGTGAGTCAAATGAATAATCACTGACATTAGCACGCCATTATTTATTTAGCCTAAATTAATTTATTAGCACCATATAGCAGCAACAGATCTTAATTTTCCGTGCTTTAAAACTGTTGGTTTTGCAACAATCATTTGTGAGTTTATTTGTACTTTTTTAACCAAATGGTAACAAAATTACAAACTTTTGTGCTTATTAACTTATTTAATGCTAGTAAAAAGTACAAACCAAGTGTCCTCCAATAGCATCCACTCCACCATGTACCTGTAAGCGTACATGAATGCAACCTGCGTCTAAGAAAACAATTCCAGCTGTTGCTGGGGTGCGCCGACCGTACCGTTTATATCCCAAGGCCACCGTCCGACTTCAGGTCGCAAAAAGAAAGCGATTTTCCAGATTGACTGCAGTCCCATACACGCTATGGTGACGCTGCTATATCGAATTCTAGAACAAATACTATGATACGACGCGGCAGTTCGGCGCACGTGAGTGACGGCTGCAGGCAACAGCATTGCCTTTAAAATTGCGGCCAAACCGCTGCAGATAGAGACATGGTTGCTTTTGACAGTCTATAGGAATTTGCCATCGCCCTATATAATGTACCGTCGCCGACTTTCTACGACGTACCGTTTAGACACAATACATGCTTTACACACAGACAGACGACAGATAGACGACATAACGTACCCAAGGCTCGACCTAACGGTCGACCAAAAACAGCGTCAGTAAAATTATGTAGATTTTCACGAAAGTTGGGACATACTTAACTAAGATCGTATTTCAATGCAAATGTGTGTATTTTTTTACTTTTATTAATTTTTTAACAAATTTAAAAGAGAAATGTCGGCGTCATATTTTTGGGAGATGAAATGAATGCTTTTGCAGTGCTATATTTTGCCAAAAAAAATTTGGAGGCTACAGTTCTACATGTACGCAGCATAGGCGTCTGTTGATATGGATATATCCATGGATATCCATGTAAAATCAGTGGATATGGATATGAATGGGAAATTTCATATCCACGGCAAGCCTGGCCATTGCACATTTTGCACTAAATACTATAAACTGTGTTTCATTTAAACAAAATAACATACTTTATTTTGCTATTCAGATAATTAGTCCAGTGCATGCTTTTACTTGAATAAGTGCAGCAAGTGCCCTCCAAGGATTTGGTCATAGACGCCATTTGGGACAGATCCCCCAATATTCGCTCTATGTGTGACTGCAGCTCTTGTAGGGCCTAAACCGTGCCGCTGAATAAAAGTTCCCTTGTTTGTTCGCCAGATGTCATGACACGCCGTGCGTCAGTTAGTCACCAAATGTAAGCGTTTTGCTCACTGCATTGTGTGTAACTCGACGTACATGCATGTACTGCATATGCTCTGTACATGCATTGTCTGTTACGTCCACGTGCTAAACGGTGAAACTGCGCCTGTCTTACTGCAGTGTATAGTTCGTCCCAAAATCTGTTTCAGGCTAGGCGTTTTTCAGGTGTTTCACTGTTGCTGCTGTAGGCCTACTGCCTATCTAGCACTGTGTCTGTAGTGGTATAACTGGTTAATAACTACACGGGGGCATTCAAGCATGGCAAATTCACGTTTTACTTACTTACTTAAGCCTACATATCCAAACAGAAAAAAGTGTAGGCTACAGTGCTACATAACCCAGTGGCTTCAATCCTTATACCTGGTGGGCGCAGCTTGCGCCCAGTGAAAAATAGGGGGGAAATTTTGATAAGGTTGTAGATCAAAGCTTCCCCCCATTTTTACTTCCCCTTTACTTTTCACTGGGCAAACTACAACTTTAACAAAACTTTCACCCTAGAGGGAAAAGAAGCCCAAAATGGAGAGGAAAACTTGAGTTGCAAATGGGGAGGAACCTCAGCCCAAAACTGGGGTGGGAAGTTGCACCCGATTTTGATTCCAGATTTGGGGGGATAGAAGCCACTGACATGACCGAATGTGGCATAAGTGTGTAAAATCATCGTTTCATGAGTTTGCTAAGGCCTAACATTTACTTGCTTAGTATCCCTTTCCGGACCATGGTTTAACCTATACTTAACGGTCAAATTGACGGGTTTTTGTTCCACGTGAGATATACGCTGCACAGAACTGTATATAGACGGCGGTTTGCAGCCTTATTTCTGCTAACTAATTTATGTATGTCTTCTTAGCAACATAGCTTACTTTTGTTCAAATATTTTGTTTTTACCCATTGCCATGTATGTATACTGACTGAACTCCCTTGTGAACTAATTTTAGATTGGACACAGAGACAAATGCTGCGTTATTTATTGGATGAATCTATTTATTGCATGAATTCAGTATTTAATCTGATTCAGAGAGATCAGTGCTGTGTTTTTTTGATGTTTGATGCTGTGCCATATTAAATGTACATATTGCTGTGGACTTCAGATGAGATAGGTATCTCAGTATCCGATAATTCTTGTTATTTGTGAATAGTAGCCTATTGTGAATAGGATAAACAAAACTAATAACCCGTTCACATGATGATGCTGGCTCAAACCAGAGCTTCATCGTGTAGACGGGGTATAATATGAATGATTCACCGATTGTCTGCATGTGATAGGCCTATATGATATTTTATTGTCAGCTGTGGCGTCATGTTGCCAGTGGCTTCTGTCGGGTGGGAAGTTAAACCTTACTCACTCACTCACTCTGTCTTCCAAATCTACAATCGAAATCGGGCTCAAGTTCCTCCCGCCTTTCGCCATTTTCCTTTTCCTCACTCCCCCAGATCCGGGCAGAGCCCAGCCACCAAACGGTTTGTGGTGCATTTCGAGCTAAAACAGCGCTTCTGGTGATATCGATTTTGCATACACCCTTAACAACCCCCTATCCCTGTTTATCACTGCAGCGCAAGCTGCGCCCACCAGGTAGGGATAGAAGCCCCTGCTTATGTTGCTTTGCGTTGTCGGCGCTTGACAGAGTTCACTTTATGACTACTGTGTTAGTTGCTATTTAAGTATTGCATTTTGTCTTAAAAGTTTTGACACTGGTTCCACAGATCTGGTTATGCGGTATTAGGCTGCATTACGTGTCTAGCCTGTCGGTTCCTCTGTTTTTCTGTTCGAAATCGAAAAGCGTAGGCCTGTAGAGAAACAGAAATCGGTGTGAACGTTTCCTAGGCCAGGAGTAATTGGTGTGTTTATTTTTAGCTCAAAAGGGTCAAAGGTCAGGCGACCGCATAGTATGACGGCACTGGGCGGACATAATGTTTCTAGTCGTAATGGTGATCGCGTTAGTTCTGGTGCTTTACATTAGATCTTTGAACTTCTTATGTATTCTCAGCACACAGCATTTACCATAGGCCTATGTCGTCATCTCTGTGCTGGTGTAATTTGTAATCCAGAACCAAGTTCCTATGCATTTATTTGTTTTTTTCTTCGCAAAGAGTGCAACAAAGTGTTGTCAGTTGTGTCACTAATTGTCTGGCTCTCAGATTAATAAAAACTTGTTTTATAATTCTGCTGGCTGTTCAGCTGTTAACCTGGTCTAAAATTTGATTTTATTATACAAAACCAAGCAGTACAAAGTAGGTTGATATGTTGTCGCTATGACAACCGTAGCTAGGTAGGCCTAACGGGTTTGCAGCAGCGCGCTGTCACTGCACTGTGCAGTACAACGACTAAACCCATATTATACCATTGCCCGTAAAATAGCGACAAGATTACCAAGTCATTGATCAGTAGGCCTACAACGCAATGTTTCGTGGTCATGGCGCGCATGCAATCGGTCAATAACGGCGTTGATAGGCGACAGTGTTATGGCCTATGGGACGGACAATCAGTGCTGACACACTTCGACACGATCAATTGCATTCACCGCTACAGCGTACTTTTGTTGGCGCACGGTGAGACCTACAGAAACATGCCTTTTAAAGCAGTTATTAACCTACTATCAGTCTCGTAGTCAGCACAGGCAGGGAGTTCCAATTATCAATATAAATTTCCCTATAACAAGTCTGAATCTTTTCTTCTTTTCTTAAATAATAGTTTACGTTCGTGGCCTCATCGACCTGCAATATCAAACTCAAAAAATAATTATTCAGTTGTGGTATATTGTATACGGTACACCGGTGATTTCTTCTATTTTTTGAGTCGATCGCAGTTTTGTACCGGTACCTCCTAATCACTCGGAAAACTGCTAGTTTAAAGTTAGTGCCATTACGTTATGTTATGTTATGAAAATTCACAACAAACATGGCGCTTGACAACGAGGACGCCGATGTCCCTGGTGCGGCGTATATGACAGAACTTGTTTAGTTTCCTAAAATATTGTGATGTTAAATGCTAAGCAAAATATTTTAGCGCATTATTACGATCGATACTAATCAAATATTAAGGCGCAGCTGTACTGTCGCGCTGTTGTTCGTTAATATTGATTACTACCCGGTACACCGTATAGATCGTAATAATGGGTGGCACTAAATACTAAAAACTATCCAAACCCTAACCCTAATCTTAACCCTAGCCCTAAACTCTAACTCAAACTTTAACCATAACTGAAAGCAGTTAAAGTTTTTGGTAGTTTTCTGTATATTTTTAGTTGTTTTCTGTAATTTTCAATAATTCATGATACTGGTTATAGTGGACTAAATTATTTTGCTTATCATTTAACATCATAGTATATTAAAAAAGTGCGCAATTTTTGTTTTTTTGTGTGGCTTGATGGTCTAGAGGTTAGGGTGTCGGACTCAGTGATTGTGAGGTTGCGGGAAACTAAGGCAAAAACTAAAATGCTGCAAGAAATTTTTGTTTAAGGAAACCCGATCGATTCTCAAGTACACGCAGAGGTCTAATAATGCAGCAGTGCATGTAGTTTGCTAAATCTAGTTCAACTCAACACTGTCCCAAAACTTCATCTCCCCATAAAACTTGCATGTAAATATTTATTACTTTATGAACATTACTTCTTATAGCTATCATGCACAATCCCGTGCTTAACTTTAACTTTTTTTATAACCATATTTCTAGCACCTAACTTTAGATCATTGTTTTATACTTTGGGGTAGTAGAGTTTTGTGACAGTGCCAAAACCCTGCTTTTTGGATATACAGAAAACAGAAATTTTAGCTGATCTATGCTAATTCTAACCTTATTCATAATTTTGAACTTATCAGTGAAAATGAGCTGCACATGTTCCAAGTATAAAGGGAACATGGGCTAGCATTTTAACAAATGTCTGAAGACTTTTTCATCAAGACCAATACTTGTCTGAATGCTCAAGACCAATTTGTCTTTATCACATTCGAGATATTTCAGCATGACATCAGTTAATGTATCATGTTTAAAAGTTTATCATAAACGTTTGAAATTTGTCTCCTTGTTGTGATGACTGACAAGTTTTATTGTCAGAAACTGGCGCTGTGTTCACGTTTGGCAAATGCAAGTTCAATGACAATGTTCCTGGGAAGTTTTGGCTGCGAGATGACAGAGCAGTGTGTGTTGCTTGTGGTGATGAGCATACCATCATTGCTTCCGGTAATTGCTTTTCATGACTTGTCATTTCATGCTATCTCATTTATTTTGAATCTTTAGTTAGTTGCAGTTTTTAGAAAAAGTGTATTTATATTACCACTCATCAGCTGATCTGTTGGAAAATTGCAACATCTTGACTCTACTTGCTTATCCTTGATGCTCATGGTTCAGGTTGGACCTGATGCTTTTATTGTTGTACTGTAGAAGTGGCCACACAGCTGCGGCCTATGTCTGTAGTAGTACTCGCTCTATTACAATAGTAACTGGGCAACTTCACTTTTTGACTTAGACTTTCGCTGAGTCCAAAAGTACCTACTTAGTCTAAAGTTGAGCCGAACTAACCTGGCTAAAGTCGGTTCGATTTGCATGGAAGTGGTAGCTTTAGCCCTTAGGGCTTAACTTTCGCTGAGCCTGAATCCACTTCAACTTTTGACTTTAGCTGAGCAAAAACATGGCAGTTATTTACAGTCCTGTACGTATGGATAGTTTAGTAAATTGAAGCAGTCTGGTACCAAAAATACATGTCGTAATGAATACACAGTGACATAAAATGTTACGTAATTAGGTCATTTGCGTGCGCAGCGCAATTAAATAAGCAAGTCCAAGCGTAACTGGTTGATTTATTTCCTGTTAGGTTTACCTGTTTTTCTGCCATTTTTAGTCATTTTGGTCTAAGTCAGTAGACTTAGACCAAAGTTTAGTTGAACTTTGGTCTAAGTACAGACTTTAGCATTCAGCTTTAGCTTTAGGCTCAGCAAAAGTCTCAGCGAAAGTCCAAGTCAAAAAGTGAAGTTGCCCACTGTCATTGCTTGTGACTGAATATGTTGAACTGTTGTTGTGGTTAAAGAATCTGGTAAAGTGTATGCTTTTGGTGACAACACATGGGGCCAGCTTGGCTTAGGACACTGCAGACCTGTCAGAAAACCTCAACGCATTAAAGGCAAGTATTCATGTAATTTAGTAATATCAGCTGGTAAAGAGCACAGCAGTATCAAAGCATCATCATCATCATCATCGACAACCGTGGGCTCAATGCCCGTTGGTGTCTGACGCCATTCTTACTATCGCTGCCCACCGCTGCCTATCTAGGGCAGCGTGGCTTAACTCCTGCAGGGTTG
>Ga0209367_1007694_pt1 | contig 14814 bp, 11 predicted proteins | sample WorMetLIZISLAND2_FD_187412 | JGI IMG/M metagenome (GOLD analysis project Ga0209367, IMG submission 187412) | Marine gutless worms symbiont microbial communities from Max Planck institute for Marine Microbiology, Germany - Olavius geniculatus... ... | reverse complement strand
GATTTAGTGAAATGACGCCACTGTTTGTGAGTGCTTTGCCATAGACTAGTGTATGCTTTGCTATTTTTCGTGTTACTAGTTTTGCTAGTAGGCTACGTTTTACGGTAAATACAAGATTTTCATACGTTGCAAAAAATAAGTTTTCACTAATGAGTTACAATTTGGGTGCTTTTATTGAAAAAGTGAATCAGAAGCTCGATGCGCGATAATCGTTCGGCTGGGTTAAGGCGCGTGTCAGTCACAAATCCGCCGGTAATGGGATAAAATACGTCGCCTGAGTGACGGCGCACGCCTGTCATCACTGTTTGCCAGCTGACGTCCGTCGCGTCGCTAGAAATTATAATCAAGCGATTAGCCGCGGTCAAACTGCCCAGTGCCCGGCCACCTGCACCATGACCTTTGAGTTGACCCCGCCAAGGTCACGCAAGGTGGATGACGCGTAACTGCATTGTGCGTGCATCGTTGTCAAATCAGTCGCATGATCAGTGTGCAGCGTCCGCATGCCGCATGTCACCATCAGAAATTCTCTCCGCGCGGCGTGCGGCGAAACCAAATGAAAGTTGAAAAGATTCGATTCCACCGCCTCTGCAATTTTGCTACACGGTAACGCACCATAGAGTACACAATCGTTTTGCTGATTGTTACACGAGTGAGCGGAAAAGATTATCAACTTCTTATTACAGCAATATTAGTTATTATTCAGGTCGTGCATGAAGTAAATGAAAAAGAACACAAATAAAAGAAAAAAATACAAAACATGACTGTTGCAATGTAATCACCGACATAATGAATGTTATATTGTGGATGCATACAGAGCGTGAAATTGGCTCAGATTTGCACAGCCGTTGCCAGCGGCGCCGTTTGTTGAAATAGTAGGCAGGGTAGAAAGTTAAAATTTTCAGACAAACACTGCAAATTTTTGACAGAAGAGATAATGTGTGCAATTTTTCCAAACTCTTACAACTTTTTAATCTCTAATAGGCTATTGCATTTTTGGACAAAAATTTTCCGCCAAGAGAAAATTATTTTACAATTTTCTGACACCCCAAAATTTAGCGGGAGAATCGAGCCATAGCACTGCACTATTCCTTACTACGACGCCATGCCTGTTTACGCCAACAAGTTGCAAATTTTAGATCGCTTTCGACGAAATTCTCTCATATTATGTTTTCTTAGTACAGTATAGTCTATCTTTTTTTTCTTTATTTTTCATTCGGATACATTCCAATAGCGTTCCATTAGAGAAGACTTGAGCACATAAGGTTGAGTGATGATGTGACGACATTATTATGAGTGATGACGTCACGGTGACGTAGGTGGTTGACTCGGCAAGACGTGCATGCTGTGTCAACTAATGTCTGTGTTATCATCATCATCATCATCAGCAGCAGCAGCAGCGCGTCGCAGTCGCAGATGTGTATAACCTATGCTACGCCTGTGAACCTTCTTGCTGACCGTCCACCTGTGATGTAAACAATGCGAGTACTTTTTAGACCAAGACTAAGGCTTCATAATTATTTCGTGCTCGAGACAGCTGGTCTCGATCGAAGACTATTACATCGCTGCTGTCCAGTGGCACCGTTGATGCCTGGGTCTTCAACACTTCATCCAGCGCGTATCCATTGGCAACAGTCGCAGCAGCAGCAGCAGCAGCAGCAGCAGACGCCAGTGAGCGATGCAGCCGTGCAGCGAGTGATCAATCAGAGAGCGCCATCTGGTGATGAGGGCGGAGCGATCAGTGCGACCTATAGATACGTGCTAGTTTCACGGCTCGACTTAGCAACGCCAAGCGTCGGCATGGTCTGCAGAGTTGAATTGAACGGCGAGCTGCGGACACTGCTGCAGAGCTGGATGTTATAGACTGTCTTCACAACTGCTGCGACAGTTGTGGCCACTACCGACAGTTGTGGCAACTACTGTGCAACACCTGATACAACGGCTACAGCAACTGTAACAATATCACTATGATTGATTCATCGAGTACACAGTGAGCACTAAGCGTTAGTTTGTCACAGTATAGCCTATGAATAGTGGTTCAGTTGACCAGCAGGACAGAACTGTTTGAATGCAAGAGCAACTGTTGCAACTGTTTCAGAATGTAGCCAAAGGCTACTGCAACAACTACTGCTGCAACTTCTACGATATACAGACTGCCTTCATGCAACATCCACTGACCATTTTCACGTGCACTCTAGTCAACCATGACAGTAATGACAATAACGGCAACCATAGTAATAATACTGAAATAAAGGGTGTTCTATGTAGACAGCTGATCGTTTGAGCTCTTGCGGTTAATTGTTCAGCGTTATGTGATTATCACGTTGGTGGCGGAGGGCGGTGCGTGTCGATATAGCACTGACTACAATGCTAAGGGGCGACGGAGTGACGCCTGCAGCGGCGTGGAAAATTTCCAGTGATTTGAGGTCTTCCTGCGTCAGTCCGTCGTCATCGTCGTCATCACGGATACACGACTACACCGGAGCTGGCGGCGGACCACAATCGATGTCTAGCGGTCAGCACTTCACCCATCAACACGTATCCATTGGCAACAGCATCAGCAACAGCAACAACAACAGTAAGGGTGTTGACGTCACCGCTGACGTCACCGGTCGACTTCCGGTATCCACTAGCGTCGAGTGCGTGGTCTGTGCTGACCGCAGTTCCGGCAAGCACTACGGACAGTTCACGTGCGAGGGATGTAAGAGCTTCTTCAAGCGATCAGTTCGTCGCAACTTGACGTACACGTGCCGCGCCGTCAAAAGCTGCCCCATCGACCAGCATCACCGCAACCAGTGCCAGTACTGCCGCTTAAAGAAATGTCTCAAGGCTGGCATGAAACGCGAAGGTAGGATGCAAGCTTTTTCGGCCTGTTATTATTGTAAACATCGTGTCCCACAAAAAAGTAAGTCAGTTTAATTTTCCTAATGACTAGGCCTCTATGTGGTCCGATTTCAATACAGAGTAAGTTAACCCTTTCACGTTTGCTGTGCGATGAACTATGAAAAAGGCAGCAGCAGCAAACGCTGCGATGTTACCTTAAATCTGTTGCTCTACTACGCCTGTAGCGTGAAATTTGATCGTTCAAAATGTAGGCTCCCTTTTTTGACTATTGTATTGCGCGAAGGCCCCTATTTTTCCGTATTCTGCGAACTTTATTAGTCTGTGATGATGATGATGACGATGATGATTGAAGTATGGCGGATATGTTTAAAGCTGTTCAACGCGGTCGCTTGTTGGCAACACAACATCACACCCACACGTCTCTGGCGTTCAGTTACAATGTCGCAGGTTCTGTTCCAGTGTTTTCCACGTCGTCCGTTCCGCCTCCGCCGCCAGTATCAATCGTCTCCTCGTCGGCGTCGTCGCAACAGCGTGGCTACCTGTCCAACTTTGTCTCAATGCTGCTACGTGCCGAGCCCTATCCACCGCGCACCTGTCCACCAGGGGGCGCTCGAGGTCTAGTCGGCATCGAGGGCATATGTGAGCTGGCCGCCAGACTGCTGTTTAGTGCTGTCGAGTGGGCCAGGAACATACCGTTCTTTCCCGACCTACAGACGACCGACAAGGTCGGCCTTCTGCGTCAGTCATGGAGCGAGTTGTTCGTGTTGAATGCTGCACAGTGCTCGCTGCCGCTGCACGTCGCACCGCTACTGGCCGCTGCCGGCATCCACGTCCGTCCAGACCGAGTGGTCGCCTTCATGGACCACATCCGACTGTTTCAGGACCAAGTCGACAAGCTGAGGGCGCTACGTGTCGACTCCGCTGAGTACAGCTGTCTCAAGGCTATAGTTCTCTTCAATGCAGGTATGGACGATGTCGTTTTCATTAGGCCTGTGAAGTAAAAAGTCGTGTCGCTTTCAACTTTAAGGATTACGACCGATAGGTTTTTCGTTACATTCAAACCTATCGGAATTACGAGGCGTGCCCGTGCGTGAGAGTCAAAGCAACACTTAGCTGCTTTGTAATATTTGTAACGTGACCTTGCACTCTTTGCGTCTTTTTGAGTCAAGCGATATTTGTGTGTTACCATCATCATCATTAGGCCTATGTCGAATTTGTTATTTCTATTTCCTGTGCATCTGTAAGTAAGGGTAATACACTTCTTGTCGTACTGTCAACGAGTATTTTCCTACCTGTGTGAGGTATATTACCGACAATAAATTCACTCATTCGTTCAAAGTTTTTCTGCGATTGTCCATGACAAATTATATATTGTCGGCAGTTTCCGGCTACGCTGGCCATTGAGTTGCGTCGAGCTGTCGACGTCGTACAGGGTAGGTATGAATAGGCCATGAGATTTACATGTAGGTCCATAGCAGTTTTGAGCGTACTGGTAGTGAAAAGTAATTAGATTCTGTACGGTGGCTATAGTTATGTAGGTGACGATGGTGACGATCGCTGTTAGCGCGTTACTTTGGACACTTTAGTCGTTTCCGTTACTTGTTCTTGACGGCTCAGCAGCTGTCGTATCAATCAACAAAGATCATAATTGCATATCGTGTTAGCTGGATCAGTGTTTTGCGTAGACGCGTGTGGTCTGTCGGACGCGGCATACATCGAATCGATTCAGGAGAAGTCACAGAGCGCACTGCAGGAGTACGTGACATTACAGTATGCCGATCATCCCAGACGCTTCGGCCAGCTGCTGCTGCGACTGCCGTCACTACGCACTGTCTCGGCACACGTCATCGAACAACTGTTCTTTGTACGGCTTGTGGGCAAGACGCCAATCGAAACTCTCATCAGGGACATGTTGCTGAGCGGAGCTTCCTTCAGCTGGTCTTACGTATCCACCTTCAACAATCACTGAATCGATCTAACTTTTCTCCGTCTTAAGCCTGTAGGCCTACACTGTACCCTGCCCCCATGAAAAACTGCAAAACTGTTTTTGCCAGAACTTCGTCAAATTTCCACCAACCTTGATAATTTTGGCACAAAGATGGCAGAAGTTGAGAAATCTGAGCTAATGCTCACGAGACGTGCGAAAGCCTTTCCTGTTCGCAAACTGTCTGCCATTTCGTCGCTGTTCATTCTTGAGTGTGCGCTGCAGCCAAAGATGATAAGATCGCAAAAATAAATTTTGGTAGTTTTGGGTCTTTCAAAGTCATCGATGTTGATTGTTGATACGACTGAAAAGCTCGTCACTAGTGTTTGTTGGGATAGACAGCACCGCAGCATGCCCATGCCTATCTGCAACCGTTTTCACGAAAGACGAACCAACAGCGGTAAAACAACGGCTTTTACGGGGGTACCGTTTTTTGATGCCCTCGTGCGCAAGTTTTCTTGAACCTAGAAAATCGAGACTTGAACCGTCGAAATCAACGTCCACTGCTGAAAATTTCATACGCACGTTATCCATGTCTATCTCAATTGATTTCGGCGCAATTCGTTCATGAAATGTCTCGCAGACCGAAATCGCCAAAAAAAATCCATAAAACCCCCTATTTTGGCGTTCAAGGTTATTCAATTGGGCGCCAATCGAGAGCCAGTGTACGACTTCCTATTAGTGATTACCGGTAATAGTAATCTACGCCCTATCTCGCACCGTTACTGAGATAAAGCGACTTACTGGCCAAAAATCGCAAATTTTTCCTACCTCTCTCATTTAGCGCCCTCGTTCGTAGTGACCCCCGTTTGAATTTATGGGATAGCTTTATGGTTCCTGAAACTAGTCTTTCATGCAGCCGACGGTAAAGATTTGGTGATCCTAGCTTGCACCGTTTTGACTGATCCACCCGTGTGACGGACGGACAGACAGAATTGCGATGGCTAAGACGCGCTGAAGCAGTAGCTGCTTTCGCGCGTAAAATTATTTGAAGTGCACTCAATTTTCACCAATCTAACTCGTGTCAATGCGCTAACCGCCTTGTGACGAGATTCCTAGCAATCTGTGATATCTGTTACGAATTTATTGCATTTAGGTCCCTATTGCCAAGTGTCTCAATAAACAAACTTGTAGACTGTGACAGTCAATGTGAATGTAATTACCAACGAAAATATTATGCTGAACAGCAGAAGAGAACGCGTCGTTTTTTGACGAGCTAGCCTACAGTTATGCTGTAGAGCGTCTGACACCGTTGGCACGATATGTCGTCTGTCTGTAGGCCTAACGGTTGCATTGTGGCTAAACGGTGCGAGGTTGCTGTTGATCACTAATAGGCAGTCGCATATTGGCTTTCAAATGACATGAAAATCATTCACCATGGATGACCTTGAAGGATCATAACGCAACCAATCGTGCGGTACCGTGGTTAAACGGTAAGTGGTAGGGGGTCAACAATGGTGCCGTCGGATAGGGCGCTGGCCACTTCCCATATAGGCTGACAATAGCAACCATGTCTCCATCTGCAGCGGTTTGGCCACAATTTTCAATGGAATGTTTCAAGCTATAACTACCCATATCTCAGAAATGGTGAGCGATAGGTTACTATTAATCACTGACAAAAAGTAGCATACGCCCTTACAGACGACATGAAAATCATCGCCCTTGGATGACCTTGAAGAAAAATACTGCAACAGGAACTGTAGGCTATAAGCTGTAGCGGACCTGGTGCTTAGGCTAGATGCTAATCTACAGGCAGCCTATAAAGCTTGTCTGCCGACCACGACTACAGCAGCTGCAGTGACCTTACCCGTGTGTACGAACTAAATTGCCCAGTTTGTTAGAACCTAAAAATGGAACCAAAATGATAGCATCTCGATGAAGAAACAGACCCTAAAAAGACCACTTAGTCTTGCGAACGAAAAACTACAATGAGCCTAGACATATAGGCCTACCACCCCGTATTACACGTTAATTTTAATAAAATGATTCGTTCTTATAGCAACGCGTTTTACATGCTCTGTCGTAGACCAATAACTTGAACTGGCATGGCCTGTCGCCAGCACCTTTGAAGTCACGACCTAACGGTGATACAGAAAATTAAATATCAATAAAAAAAACTTACCGGTACCAGATTACATTACTGTGTAAGGGCGATCAAGTCACACATCCAAAACAGCAGAAATCATTTTACTAGGATTATAAGAGTGATAGAACGACGAACTGGCTGCCCTTACAAACCATGTGACGTGACCCCATTTAACGTTTTCCACCCCGCATTAGCCTGTTCGTAAGCCAATGGAGGAGAGTTGCCTGAATTGGAACGGTTCCTTGATTGGAACACTTTACTTACCGGTACTCGAAATCTATGAGCTGCTTACTGAAAGTGAGGAATTATTAGTACTCTACGGTGGTTTCGCTTTCGATTTTAGGTAAGTATGGTGTGTGTTATCGACTCGACTTGCGGTTAATGACGATTGTTGATTTTTACGCGCGAAAGCAGCTACTGCTTTCAGCGCGTCTTAGCCATCGCAATTCTGTCCGTCTGTCACACGGGTGGATCAGTCAAAAACGGTGCAAGATAGGATCACCAATTCTTCACCGTCGGCTGTCTGGAAGACTCTAGTTTCAGGAACCGTAAAGCTTTTTCATAAATTCGAAGGGAGTTACCTCGAACAAAAGCGCTAAATGAGAGGGGGGTGAGCAAATTTGCGATTTTTGGCCAATAAGTCGCTGTATCTCAGTAACGGTGCGAGATAGGGCCTAGGTTACTATTAATCACTAATAGGAAGTCGTACACTGGCTCTCGATTGGCGCCCAATTCAATGACCTTGAACGCTAAAATAGGGGGTTTTATGGATTTTTTGGGATTTCGGGCTGCGAGACACATTGCAAGAGCGAACTGCGCCGAAACCAATTGAGATAGACATGGACAAACTGCGTATGAAATTTTCAGCATTGAACGTAGATTTCGACGGTTCAAGTCTCGATTTTCTAGATTCAAGGAAACCTGCGCACGAGGGCATCAAAGAGCAGTACCCCCGTAGAAGTCGCGACGAAATGGCTGGAGATAGACTGACAGTTTGCGAACAGGAGCTGCTATAGGTTTTCGCGCGTCCCGTGAGCATTAGCTCAAATTTCTTGTTGATTGATACGACCTTAAATGCAGCAACAGTAGTGAGGATGGCACACGCCATATTTGTGAAGTGACTTCGTAGCCGCTAATGCTGTGCACACTGGATGTTTATCGGTGTTGAGCGTATGAGCGATGATGTGATGTAAACATCGGCTGTGCTGCTGCACAGTGATTTCTACAAGAAATTTGAGCTAATGCTCACGAGACGCGCGAAAGCCTATAGCAGTTCCTCTTCGCAAACTGTCAGTCTGACTCCATCCTTTTCATTGCAGTTTATTCTTTGATTTTGTACTGCAGCAGAAAATCGCAAAAATTAATAATAAACAGCATGTCTCTACCTATTTGCAATCGTTTTCACGCTACACCAGATAATTGCGGTAAATAACCACTTTTTAGGAGAGGTAGTCGTCTTTGACGCCCGCCTGCGCCGGCTCCATGAACCTAGAGGATCGGGACTTAAGACTGCTGAAATCTACGTTTAATGCTAAAAATTTCATACGCAGGTTGTCTTGGTTTAACTCCAGCCATTTCGTCGCAATTCAGTATTGAAATGTGCGCAGCATCCAAATATTGCAAAAAATTCATTAAAAACCACTTTTGGGAAGGTTCAAGGTCATCGATGTTGATAAATTTAAAAAGCCTGTCACCAGTGCTTGTTATGATAAGCAGCATGTCTGTGCCTATCTGCAACCGTGTTCACGCTACACGAGATAATTGCGGTAAAAATAACCACCTTTTAGGGCAGTGATTTTCAATCGGGGTTCTGCGGAACCCCAGGGTTCCGCGGAACCCCAGGGTTCCGCGAGCATCTGCTAAGGGCTCCGCAGCTGACCAGTAAAATTGACCTAGCTTGCGAAATCTCGCCAGACAATGTCGTAGAAATACTCATCATGAAATATTTTGTTTGAAATTGCGTTTCTATGCATCTATTTTTGCATAGATGAATTCTGTTAAATCATTTTTGTTGTTAGTTAGGCCTATTTTGGGATATTTGCATTTTAGGCTTATATTATAGCGTAGGCTTTATATGCACGACATTATTCAACTCCGAGGATAAGTGCATTATAGGAAATAAAATAGAAGAAAAAATGCATTAATTAGGGTTATGGTTATGAAATCGTTTGACCATTTACTTAGTTAATTCAATTCTTTATACACTTTGCTAAGGAAAATTATAAAACATGTATTTTTTCCTAGGATGTCCACGTGTAATTTTTGGGTTGATGGCGGGGGCTAAGCGGCCGTCGACGACCGCATCGCTCATCGTGTCTGGTTAAATACAATAACGCACTGCTCAGCCTACAAATGCGGCCAAATTTCATATTGGTCATCTTTGCCTGCTTGACGTCCTTATGGGGGCTCTGCCTTGCTAGGAAAATGAGTCCGTAGCTCGTAGCCTGTAGCTTCAACTTCGCATACGTCGCTGGACTCACGGATCAATGCATGGGGTTCCGTGAGTGACCTTACCGCTTGTGTGGGGTTCCGCGGCAACAAAAAGGTTGAAAAACGCTGTTATAAGGAATAGCTGTCTTTGACGCCCGCCTGCGCCGGCCTCCTTGAGCCTAGGGGGTCGGGACTTGAACTGCTAAAATCTAAGTTGAATGCTGAAAATTTCAAATGCAGATTGTCTTGGTCTATCTCCAGCCATTTTGTCGCAATTCAGTGTTGAAATGTGCGCTGCATCCAAAAATTGTAAAAAAAAATTCACTATAAACCTCTTTTTGAGGGGTTCAAGGTCATCGATGTTGCTAAATCCAAAAAGCCTGTCACCAGTGCTTGTTATGATAAGCAGCATGTATGTACCTATCTGCAACCGTTTTCATGCTACACGAGATAATTGCGGTAAAATAACCACTTTTTAGGGGGTAGCTGTCTTTGACGCCCGCCTCCTTGAACCTAGGGGGTCGGGACTTGAACTGATAAAATCTACGTTCAATACTGAAAATTTCATACGCAGGTTGCGTTGGTCTATCTCCAGCCATTTCGTCCAAACCCTAAAAAATCCCAAAACCCATCAAGTTGGGCCTCTTTAGAAAAAAAGAAAGCAACCTAATACCCCAAAACCCAACAAAAACCACCGCATTGGGCTTTAAAAAAACCCAGTTTTTTGCAAACCTGATGTACAGCGAGTTTTGAATAGAATTTTGCAAGCAATTTTTGCAACCACGTCGCCATCTGATATTTTATGCTGTGAGATCATTTGATTAAAAGACCACACGACTTAAGACTTGTTCCACTGGTGCTGAGGTTCATAGTGGGCAAAGAGAAATATATAATTAGATACGACACAAATAACATGGAGAGCATGCTACTCAATGCCAGTCGACTATGAACAAGGAAACTGTAATGACAATTATTATTTGACTTCATAAATAGTTAACTGCTGTCAAAATATTTAAGACTAATAAATACACCTGTAGCTAAGTCTTAAAATTTGCAAGAGTTTTTTTCTCAAGACAAGGACCAAGACATTTGTTTCAAGACCAAGACTATAGTTTCAGTTTGTTTCAAATTCTTGAGGCGCCTGGAGACTAAGACCTTGTCTCAAGGACTAAATCACTGCTTCAGCAAGTGAATAAAAAAATGATTATAACTCTTTAACTCAGTATAAAGCATACAGTGTGAATGTAAAGAAAAACAATAAACACAATTTTGTAACTGCAGCCTTAAGTACTTTCACTTGAATCAGCCGACAAACGCCAGTAGCACAACATCACATATTTAGCCATGTATCGCAAGTCATAAGTATCCGGAGTTAAAGCAACCGGCCATCTGCCCAAGACCCCCAAGTCCCACTAGTCTGTAGCAACCATGACATGTTTCAATCTAGCGGCAGCAGCAGTTTAGTCCTTGTCTTCGTCCTCTTCCTCGTCCTCGTTGTTGATCTGGAAGTAGCGCAGCTCGTACGCGTCCTTCGCACTGGCGACGACCCTCAACCAGTCTCGCAGGTTGTTCTTCTTGAGGTACTTCTTCGTCAGGTACTTCAGGTACCTACACAGGACACACACATTAACACGGTTGCCACAAAGCAGAAGAAAAAATGGGAGTTTTCCAGGCTTACCCAGAGCCATAAACTTACTTTTCCTTAGGTTATTGCAACAAAAAGTATTTGCAATAATGGCAATCTGCCATCGAAGCATCTCGCCCCATTCAACGGATTTAGACAGTGCTAACCAGCCACCAACCTTCATTGACACCCCTTACTGATGTTTAAGTCCACTATTTCTATCTGCCACCATTCATCCTGAAACCCACTTTACCACGCAAAGAGAGATGAATGGCTGGGTTGGCGTGGGTCACTGGGACTATTGCCTAGCAGGCTAGCAAAGCTTGCATTCCCATCCGAGCATTGAATCATTTAACCATGCCTGATGTACAGTACCACCGCTGACACGGTACTGACAGGTCAACTAAAGTATTGGGACTAGTTTGGAATGTGCACGCCTACTGCAATATGTCCAAGGCACTGACGCATGCAACATACACACTGCCACATCTCGATGCGTTGCACAGCATCTGCTCCTGCTGTACAGAGTATTTCCATAGCAAAGAAACAAGTCAAACACAAAATTATCAAACCTCTTTGAAAAAGGAATTTCCGAAGACACGACAACTTTGGACTTGGACCGTTCAATGGCGACGTTCGTGCCAAAGTTGTTGGTTTTGCCGTTGACTTTGATGCGTTCTCTGAGGAAAGTCTCCTGATGAACACAAGCCCACACACATAGTGGCACACAGTTCAGGGACCAGACCCCAAACATCTAGGGAATTAAGCCCTAGCTGCCACTACAGGATTAGGGAATGATGCCCTAATCCACATCAGATAATTACCAATAATGCTTGCACTAGCTAATCAATGTAACATTTAAAAAACAAGAAATTTGAGCTAATGCTCATGGGACACGCAAAAGCCTATAGCAGTTCCTGCCCGCAGGCAGTCACCCATCGCAGCACTAACCGGGCCCGGCGTAGAGTAACTTTGTTTCAGCCGAAATGCATTACCAACGACGCCACGCCACCAATGCCAGCACCGTGGCGCCGCCTTGTGAATGATTTTGTGTTGCAGTCCGAAATCGCCCGAAAAATTCATTAAAAAATCCCTATTTTGGCGTTCGAGGTCATTGAATTCGGCGCCAATCGATAGCCAGTGTACGATTTCCTATTAGTGATTAATAGTAACCTAGGCCTTATCTTGCACCGTTACTGAGATACAACGAGTTATAGGCCAAAAATCGCAAATTTTGACCTTCCCCCTCTCATTTAGCGACCTCATTCGGGGTGACCCCCTTCGAGTTTATGAAAAAGCTTTACGGTTCCTGAAACTAGAGTCTTCCGGGCAGCCTACGGTGAAAATTTGGTAATTCTATCTTGCACCGTTTTTGCCTGATCCACCGGTGTGACGGACAGACAGACGGACGGACGGACAGAATTGCGATGGCTAAGACATGCTGAAAGCAGTCGCTGCTTTCGCGCGTAATGATCACGAAAATGATTAAAATTGTTCCCACCAGATGCCATATTTTAAGAACAAAATGTACTAAATTGGACTGTGGCTGGGGCTTTGCCCAGACCCCCCGAGGGAGCTCACACTGTTCGGATGATCCCCGTTTCCTGGATCGGTTCAAGGTGTCCTACATTTAAGACAAGGGAGGCAAGAGCAAGGAAAAGAAAGGGAACGGACAGGGAGGAAGAGAAAGGAAAAACCAGAGATGAAGAGGAGAGAAAAGGGGGGTGGGGGATTATAACCCGCATTGGCCGTTCATTTTACATACGTTGTTAATGTGACATTGTGGTTGAAAATATAAATGTGTAAAAATCACGGTGATCAGAATGTGACAACATGTCGATGTAAGTTATACCGCGTTCAGTAAAGGTTTGTTCGCACTGGTTGTTTTGCTAATAGGCTATAACATGCGGGCATGATTGCACTAGGTCAATTTTGAATGGCAAAGACAAATAGGCCATATAACACATGGTTCCCACTCAAATGACAGAATCAAAATTCAGGTCTTTTTCAGCACCATAAAAAACAAGAAAAACTCACTGATGCACTTAGCTACGAGTAAACTACAAGCACCTGAGTTATTTTAGTGAGAAAACATGATACACGAAGTATTACTTGACAGATTAATGATGTATATCAATCAAGCACATAATATTTATATAAAAACAATTCCAGTAATTAAGCACAAATGTGTTACTAAAGAAAATTACGGATTCAGTATCTTGGTTTTCTACGTGCGAAAGCAGCTACTGCTTTCAGCGCATCTTAGCCATCGCAATTCTGTCCATCTGTCTGTCCGTCGCACGGGTGGATCAGTCAAAAGCGGTGCAAGCTAGAATCGCCAAATCTTCACCGTCGGCTGTCTGGAAGACTCTAGTTTCAGGAACTGTAAAGCTTTTCATAAATTCGATGGGGGTCATCCCGAACGAGAGCATTAAACGAGAGGGGGTGGGCAAAATTTGCAATTTTGGGCCAATAAGTCACTGTATCTCGGTAACGGTGCGAGATAGGGCTTCGGTTACTATTAATCACTAATAGGAAGTCGTACACTGGTTCTCAAATGGCGCCGAATTCAATGACCTTGAATGACCTTGAATGCCAAAATAGGGGGTTTTATGGATTTTTTTGACGATTTCAGGTAATGACACAAGTCTATATCATTCACAAGGTGGCGCCACAGAATTATCGTTATGCGATCCAGATAGAGAATTTGGTATTTGCATATTAACTTAGTGAGAACACCCCAATTTTCAGCTCAACTACTGAACCAGAACTGCTATAGGCTTTCGCGCATCTTGTGAGCATTAGCTCAAATTTCTTGTCAGGGTAACATTAGCAAAAATCAGGACTTTTTCATGACTTTTTCAGCACCCATGTCCAACTTCAGGACTTTTGAGGTCCTGAAAAATGAAGTCAAATTTTAGGACTTTTTCTGGACAAGTGGGAACCATGATAACAGCATATGGCCCGATTTGGTCTTAATCCGGCCTTGCTACTCTGGACGAAAATAGAGGCCTTCGGTCTGCTTCCGGCTATTCATTGATGATAATGATGATCATGATAAGACTTCTGCTCTGCTCAGTTATAATACAAGAACAATGCTGGCAATTTTAGCTGACAGTTCACATATTGTGCATCCAAATATCCTGCACTACTGATCTTGCCTCTCCATCTGTCTCGTATGGGAACAAATCAAAATCTAAAAGGTGCAGATAAACCAAAATTAGTGTGTATGTTCAACAAGACACGATTAACCCATGTGGCAATTTTCAGCTCAAAAGCCGAAATGTCAGGCAGATGGTACATTGGCACTGGGCTGACACAGTTTCTATGTTACAAAGACGAGACCTACAAAGTTGCCGGGATCCATGATGCCATCCTCCACTGGATGAGTGCAATCCACAGTGTACTTGAGAGTCGACTTCTTCTTCTTACTTCCCACACCTTTACCAGCACCCTTGGCCAGCGTCTTGCCAGTCTTCTTTGCTGCTGGTTTCTTTGCCTGACATCACAATAACAGCAACAAAGTTCTAGCGACCAACAAATAACACCAATCAACAGAATGAAGCTTTACTTTCATATCTCGCTCTCAGTCAATATGCAACATTCAACACTTCTGCAGTGACCATTAGGGACCAACTTAATTCACGATTTCACGGCCGTGACATTTTCTGTGAAATTGGCCTTCTTCCGTGAAAAACGGCAATTTCCGTGAAATCCGTGACTTTTCGTGAATTTTAGCGCTTTTAGTTTAATTTATGACAATTCCAGAGTGTTATCAGCAGCTTTTGTATTTGTACGGATGTTGCTGTTTGCCACTTCAGCACTAAGTAGTTGACATTGACTGTCTTG
>Ga0209367_1007692_pt1 | contig 14820 bp, 11 predicted proteins | sample WorMetLIZISLAND2_FD_187412 | JGI IMG/M metagenome (GOLD analysis project Ga0209367, IMG submission 187412) | Marine gutless worms symbiont microbial communities from Max Planck institute for Marine Microbiology, Germany - Olavius geniculatus... ... | reverse complement strand
TCACAGCCGTCTACGGCTTTATAGCCGTTACTTGTAACCTGTGGTTACTTTTGGGGACGCGCATTGGGCCGAACTGATACGGCCTCAGCGCTGGGCAGGTGTAAGAGCCTGCCCACCCCGAAGGCAAAGCAAGGCAAGGCCCTGCGTGAACATCGTCGAAAGGTATGCACCTTTCCAATTTCAATTTGCTTTCGGCGCCACTAGATCAGGGGTTTATACACGGTCGGCCATACAATTTCAAAATATCTCAAAATCACCCCTGCATGACTGCCTTTATCGTGTAATTTCCTTGCCGGCGTCAGCACTTTGATGAAGATTTCGACAACGCTGTACGGAAGGCGTCGTACCGTATAACTGCAGAATACTTGAGACTCTCTGGCCGTTTTTTGCAATTTTTCTAATTAATTTCTAATACTGTTTCGCGCTATATCATTGTACGGTAAATAACGAATTCTCAATCTGCAGCCTGTTGTTAAACCAAACGCTATTACGAATTACGAGTTATACCCCGTTTACATGAGGAAGCATAAAGCATAAATGAAGCACACTATGAAGCACACGTATTCAATATACACGGGCACGACGTGTGCTCTAAGTTTGCTTCAAGTTTGCTCTAAGGTTGCGCTACGTGTGCTTCATGTTTGGTTCATCGTGTAAACGGGGTATCACTGTTGTCAAAAGCAGCCTGGTCGGTACCTTCGTCGCATCGTCTGAGCAGCAGGTACTGCCAGTACCCCACAGCACTGACAGTGCGAGTCAGGTCGCCGGTGTTAGTGTGTATATAACAGTCGCCGGTAGTGCTGCGGTAGTCGGCTGCCAGACAGGTAGATGCCGAGATGCAGCGTTGCAGACAGTCGGCTGTCGACGACGCGCTGTATTGGGTACCTCCGCTGTACCGTACGTCCATTACTGTCTGCCAGGTCACTCGACATTCTGACACAACAAACATATGAACAGGTTTCAACACCATGCGAGTGTAAGGAAGCATAATTAATTTTCATTAATTTTATACTCTGTCCAATGCTATGCATTGCATTGGGCAGACAATTAGCTGCAAACACAATAATAATAATCAGATATGACATGGCAATTTTTTTGCCGTCGAAATCTGCACTGCAGCACCGCCATAATTGCATCTCGCCGCCGGAACAAATAAACCATACAGATTACCAGAGAGGCAAGTGCCTGGTTTCCAGTTCTACCATTCCGTTGTCCTTTCCGCACGTCCATTACTGTTGCCGTCGATGATTGGCTGGCCAGCTACAGAACAACGGAGAAATAGAATTCGATTTTATTTCAACAGGGAAACGCTTACGGAAGCTTTTAAACAGCTGTAACAGAATGGACATTTCTCGCACCGTAATTATTTTACATTTTTACACAACATAATATTACAAGGGCAGAACGGCAAAACGGCAGACGAATTATGGAAACCAGACACAACTTTTGTTTGGGTGTTAAGATCGCTGCGCAGTGTGGCTATATATACGATTATTCGCCACAAGAGCAGACAAGAACAACAGAAAAGATAGACAAGGCCAGAAAAAATAGAAAAAACTACAAACTAGATGTCCAATACAAACACTAAAATAATAACAGAGATAACAAACTAAGACCTGTCTCACCTACTGCTAATCTGCGCCTTTTAAGCTATCTTATATTTAGGCCTACTTATAGACCTAAGCGTACTTACGGTCGGACGCTGCACATCGTCTGACCAGGATGTATTGCTGGAAGTCGGTGTCGGTCGTCAGTTGACTGAGATCGTTGGCGTCGGTGTGAACGTAACATCGTTGTGAACTCGGCGCGTAGTCGACGAACACGCAGGCAGAGTTAGACAGACACTCGGCCAAACAGGCCTCCTCATCCCTGCTCGATCCACTCAGAAACCCGCCGACTGTCACCCGGACGTTCGAAGTACGCAACCACGTCGACCTGCACTCTGCAACCATTATTCACAACTGTGCAATATTTAACTGTATTCAGAATAATTTAGGAAAAACGGAATCACTTCTCGTTTCTATAAGCCAGCCAGTTGCAGCAATTTGCAATTGTAATTGGCTGTTTTGACCAAGAGGTGCGACCCCCTGAAATCTACTCTGCTCCAAGTGTCACGGAGTGGAACCACCATCTAACACAATGAGTCATTTTAGTGATTGAATGCCACAAGTGAACTTACCAAATGGCATCCGAATCCGTCGAACGATTTAAACAGGGCACATGAGGGAGACAGACGACACAGAGACGGACAGTCCACGTTACAGAGAAATGTGTTATGTCGCATTAGGCGGAATCGCTTGCGCTGCAGAAAACGGTTTCATAATAAAAGAAATTAAATAGACAGCAAGGCAGCGAAACAGCAGAACATTCAGCTAACTTCGCACGAAGACAAAATTTTTGTTCAAACTTTCTAGCGTATTACGTAACACCAGTGCTTGAAAGCGATCTACCAAAACGACTGAGAGAACCTTTACAATTTCAATATAACTTGTCCTGAGTAGCAATGAACTCTATTTGTCCAGCGATTGATTGGGTCTATTGTGCGGCCGTTCTAATAGGTCGCATTACGGGTTTTGTTCGTCTGTCCGTCCGTCACGTATGTGCTCCTAACTCAAAAACAAAAAGGCACAGTAAACAAAGATTAATGTAAACGTTTTCCATAATAAAAGTAATAAGTATGCCAATTTTTTTATCTCTATCTCCATTTATTTGTTCATAATAAAGCAAGACACACATCAGAGTACAACATGAGACCGCAGAACCGGACACACAAAGCACATTAGTGCACTAACAGTGGCCCACAGATAAGTGACACAGTAAGGATAAGACATTAAGGAAATCTAACTAAACTACCAAACTGACTAAGTGAATAATCACAAGTGAAATACAATAACACACTAAAACGACATTAAAATCTAAAACCTAAGACCATCAAAATTTAGACGCTTGACACTTCGCTTAAAGCGTGATAATGAACTACAATCAACATGGCTTGGTAACCTGTTCCAAGTATTTATGACACGCTCAAAAATGGTGCTAACATTTTTAGTTTAATTTTTGTTTCATTTTACATTTGCGAGCACAACATACCTGTCTGGGCATCTGTCTCCCTGAGTGACGTCACTAGCAGAAAGAAAGCCAAGAAGTGGGCGTTGCCCAGTCTCCTGGTCACGTGACTCGCCAACCGCAACATTGTGCGCTGGCTCTGTATCTGCTGCACAAACACACACACCGTATTACCATGACGTCATCGCTATTAATACATCCACCACCATCATCAACATCAAGATCATTGCGAAGTCCACGAAATAAGAAAAAGCATTAAAGGACGCAACGAAATTTAATTCGCGTACGTAATATCAGTCAATAAAGCAATCGGTATGTCAGTCAGTCAAGCTACAGCTTGTAGAGTGCTCTTTAAACAAAAGTTCTCAGAAGCGTAAAGATAAAAAATTGTACGTTTGTATAACAGCTCACTTCAGGATTATCACAATAATTTATGCTCAACGTGTGCCCAGCGTACACAGCCACAAAGGCTTAAGACGCGACGCCACTGAATGACTGACAGCGGCATCAACGATCGACTGGTCAAACTGTGCCCACTAGGCCTATCGATCAGACGTGTTTGAGTTCATGATGTAAATATGTATGAACACAGCGTAATGTTATATTTGGAACATTTGCGTATAACACGGTAGTGCGTTGACACAAATTGGTGAGAGTGCATTTCACAACTTTGCCGTTTACACGATGAAGCAAACATGAAGCATACTTAGAGCACACGTCGTGCACGTGTATATTGAATACGTTTGCATCATATTTGCTTTATCGTGTAAACGGGGTATAACTAACCAACTTTGTGCCGCAAATTTTTTATTTATTTATTTTAGCACTGACATTGACAACACCAGCAACACAGTTGGTAGAAATTTGACGGAGTATACGGACGAACACGTGCGTATACGTACATGTATATATGAAACAGAAACTACGTAATCATTTGTGCTTAGCTTTTTCATACGCGCGTATGATAGGCCTACGTGCGTAGTGTAAATGCTTCTTAAGTTATGCAGATACGACAAAAATTTTGTAGCTTTCTTTCTATTTTTGGACTACACTCGCTGCAGTGAAGGTCACCAGCCGAATTTGTAACACAAACTCCACAAGCCAAAAATTATCATCTGCGACTCGATGTTATTATTACAACACTATACATGGTTCAGTGAACAGAGCAGAGCAAGAATTACTGAGCAGACTTAAGGACGAATCACACAAGCATGAAACAAATTCATATCGTCACGATTACCGTCCGTGAGGCATCTGCGTCGTGACAGTGTGGTCCGGGTCCGCTCCTCACAAAGCAAGCAGTCCACCGTAACTGTGTGGCCGTTCTAATAGCTCGCATTACAGTTATTGTCTCTTCATAGGCTACGTCTGTCTGCGTGGGTGTATTTTTGTGTCCCGTTCGGGCTTTATCTCAAAAACAAAGAAAGTAAAAAAACCAAAATTAGTGTAATTGTGTGCCGATTTTTAGTTCACAGCAAGTATGTGAGTGAATAAGTAGAGTTTTGCGTTCAGCTCGACGCAACAAGACATTGCGGGCCATTTAGGAACGAGTCATTCTAGGTAGGCCCTAATCACTGGCAAGAAACGTTTTTACGCAAGAAAAATCAAAAGCCAAAAATAAAATACAGAAAAACTAACTAGATACATGTAATGGATTATCTACGTACAATCTGAATACAGCAATACTAAACGAAAAACCTGGTTCAAACGTTTTTTCACTATTCTGTCATAAAACAGATCGGGCTTATTCTACAGTTCCCGTGACACGCACAGGGCAATTTTCAGTTCAAAGATCAGATTCTAAGGTGACCGGACGTCAAAAACCTCTCACGCCAATGTCGTACTGTATTAGCCCTATTCGGCGGCTTGGCTCACTGCACATTAGAAGACAAAAACACATAACTAAGCGGACGGCTGCATACATGTCGGCACAAGGCATGGCTACAATTATATTTGTTTTTTACAAGACATTTAAACTAATGCTCACGAGACGCGTAGCTGCAAATGGCGCATAGCGAGATACGAACTGCAGGCTATACTGTAGAAGTTGCAGGTCTGAAACTCAAAGCATTAAATCACTTGAACATAGGCTTATCTGTGCATGCGCCCCAAAATACTTGTATCACTGCTACAGCTCCTAATTCTCGACAGCTCGCAGAATCGTACATTCAAGTCTGCCGGTTTGAGACAACGGCGACTTCAACGGCGTTATGACAAAAACGTGATAAAATGCAGTACGCTAATTAAACTCACCTTTCGCGGAGTAACGACACAGTCGACAGCGGGTTGCGTAATGTTGCAAATCTTCTATATTGCAGAATCCAGAGTGGAGTGAAGACAGGGGTCAGTCAGCAAGGCGCCGACGAGACGAGCGGTGTGATGATGCGCATGTACACAACACGCCGAAGCGACGAGGTGACAAAGCGACGACGACAGACGGACGGGGCCGAGGTCAGTTTGTGTTATGAAGTGAACGGTGTTCGGCTCAGGTCACAGTGCACACATGACGCCTCGCCCCGCCATGCTTGCAGCTAGAAAGCTACTTAATAGCGGGGTGGTCGTCCTGTCTTGTATGTCACAGATCAGTGGAGCGTGCAGACCGACCGCAGACTCGAGTCGCTACGTGGCCCTTGCCCTGGCCGCCCTCGCATTTTTAGCCTCTGCCCTCGACGTCCCGGCATGCTCTACATGCTTCGCCTGCCGACAGGCACCGTCGCAGAAATCGCAGCACAGAAACCAACGCCAGACTCGATTTTACTTCAATTTTGTGACTTATGTGCTGTAAAACATGCGGTGCTGTATAAAATTGCATTTTGTTTGTATTCGCCAAGTGGCAGCAGCAGTTTGCAATTGCATGTTTTGACTAGGAGTTTGACTCTAAAATTATCTCCTTTTTTCCTGGGCGTTAGAAACCCCAATCATTGGACCCCCCAAGTATAATACACACGCACATCTTTAAATGACATGTAAGCTATATCCGTCAAACGGTTTATCCAGAGTGCACGAATGTGTTAGACATGCAACAGACCGGGCATCCGGGCAGGACACCCGGTTTCAGCGACACACGAGCCGCTTTGAGCGAGCCCGGTCACCCGGCCAGGACACCCGGCTCTTGTGCGGCTGACACCCGACGAGACAGCCGGGCAGTCGGTTTGTGTGTCGCTAGACCCGGATGCCCGGGTACCGCTCAGCATAGAGATTTATTTCGATTTACATAAACCTACTTATGAAATTAAACAGTGAGTCTTCGAGGTAAATTTGATTTGTTTCTGGGCCCACACTTTACATCTAGTTAGGTCGACCAACATTACGTTGTCCTCCAATTCTGATTTCTGAGTACCAGTAGTATTTCGTACGTACTACTAAAGCTGCTTCCTGGGAGAATCGAAAACGTGTAAAAAGCTGATAGAATTATATCAATCACACAGCTGTCTCTCCGATATGAATATCGCGGACTACAAAAATATTGCAATAAAGAAGAAAGTTAATGAAAAAATTATTAGAAATAGGAACGCACTTTCGACTTTTAAGTGACTTATGCGTCATTGCGTTACATATATGACAAATGTAAAATAATTATTAAAACTTCTTTGCTGACGACGGCTGCGTCCCGGCCGCATCTCGGCCGGCCACCCGGGTCGTGTGTAGCTAGAGCCGCACATTTTGCCCGGATGTGCGAGCCTCTCCCTGCCCGGCCGGGCACCCGGCTCGTGTGTCGCTGGCTTAAGAAGATCTTACGTATCAGCTATCTATGCGCCGCCCCGATTTAACTGTCGCCTGTCTGTCAGCGTCTTCTTTTCTTAGTCAATCTATAAGTCCCAGTCCCGCAGTAAATCCCATATCATCATAAATCAGACATCAAAGCATGCCACCAATGTGTCTCGATGCAAACGTTTCTTGCAGGTTCGTCGTCAAAAAAAACCTCCAGGCGCCGACTCGTAGGCCTATGTGAATAACAAGGTATAGTGTCTTGCGCCCTATCGCCGCCACAAAAAATACACAGTAAAAATTGGAACAGCGCGAAAACAGGAAACGATAGTTGTAAACTGGTAGAATTTTCACTGATAACGAAATCATAACAAAATGTTACCAAATATGATAGCTGCAGTTGTCAGTTGCTGTCTCATACATGGTAAGAACAATTAGACAATAAACATGTCAAACATTTCGGTAACAGTATATGGGCAAATGCAAAGTAGCTACATAATTAAACACTGAGTTCAGAAAAAAGTAACTCACAGACTTTCTACAATGCAAATGTCAAGTCCGAACGAATCGCAATAAAGTTGTGTATATTTCATTCATAGTAAATGGGTGGAGTGACCACCAAATTTCGTTGAAAAATATTACTTCATAGCTAAGTTATGAAGTTTTAAATATCGATGACAAAATATCCGTTTGATTGACTATCACATTTAGGGGGGAACTGCAGTGCAAATCGTAAACCTACGCACCGCAGCAGGATTCATGACATCAACCAGCTAAAGTTGCTCCTGATGGAAGAAGATTGGAAACATTATTTTCCAGCATCGCTGAAGCGGTAAGGCAGTGGTACCCACGTTTTTAAACTTGCATTCAAACACGCTGAGTACATTTCAAACACCGACTTTAGACGTGTTTGATATGTGTAAGTGCTCAAACGTACAGGTTGACAGTCGCATGTCCGCGCGGTTGCCCAATATTGCAGGACACTTCACGTCCTTCCTGACATCACTAAACCCACTGTAAAATAAATTATTTGCGTTGATAAACGCATTTTACATTGACAACAAAAATTCAATGCAACGTGGCTAAACTTGACTTTCAGAAATGATAAAGAAATGTACATGCTCATACCAGTAGGCTCATATACTGTGTCTCAAAAAAACATCCCCGACATTTTTGACTGTAACTTTAAAACCGATTATCAGATTTTGATAATTTTTGATACAAATATTCCCGAATCAATTTGTCATTAAATGACTGCTCAGTTTTCTACCTCATCCAATGTATGCTTTTGCACTACCTAGGGAAATCAGATCAAGCGAAATATGTGTTGAAATAAACAGAAAACCTGAAAAAACATCCCCGACATTATCGATCGTAACTTAAAGAAAAATTAGCAGATTTTAATAACTTTTGGCAGAAATATTTCCGACACCACTAGCTGGTAAATAAGTGTTTAAGTTTTTACCCCACTTAACGTCTGCTTTTGCACTACCTGGGGAAATCAGACCAAACATAATACGTGTTAAAATAAATGAAAAAACGTCGATAAATTTCCTCTATCTTAATATAGAGGCCCCAACAGCCGTCTATTACAAGGTTTGACTGTCATGCAGCAGTGTGTCTATCAGATAAAGTTTATGAATGTTTGTAAAATCAAGAAGCGACTAGTACAGCCTGGATTAGTCTGGAGCAGAACATTATCGATATTGCTGTCAGTGAATGGAGAAAGCATCTCCTTGCCTGTGTACGCATAGTGGGCTAGTACTTCAAGCAATTTCACTGCAGGCAGTTAAAAAATGGACAACTGGATGAAATGCTAGCCAAAGTGTCAGAAATGTGAACAAAATGTGTTTTACGCGTTATGTTAATTAAGCAATCATATCGCATTGAATAAAAAGTGATATTTCGCTGGTCGTGTTTTTCCCAGGTAATGCAAAAACAAACGTTGGGTGAGGTAAAAAAAACTGTATGATCATTTGATGGCAGGTTGTGTCAGGAATATTCGTGCCAAAAATTATCAAAATCTGACAATCGGTTTTCAAGTTACAGTCGAAAATGTTGGGGATGTTTTTTTGAGACACAGTGTAGACTGCTCACGCACGACATTTAAACTGTGACGCTCACAAAATGCTTGTTGCAGGTGCTTTGTCGGTACTGACCAGGACTCCACAGAATGTCATCATACGGAAATACGAAAATGTCTACATGGAGTGTTCCTCGGACACAGGTATAGTGCGTGGTGGACGGAATATGATACAATGGTATCAGGAGGGGCACAAAGCCACGGACCCTGGCTGCAACTCTACCGATCCAACACGCTACAAAGTGTCACATCCCGAACCAGTGTACGACTGCTTTCTCACAGCTCTAAGAAGATTTAGCAATGTCAACCACGGAAACTTCAAATGTTCTGATGGATACTACGTGGGCTATGCAGTTGCCGTTCTCATTGGTACGTGACTGTGTAACTCCGATTGGTGAAGCTATAAGGCACACTGTGTTCAGAAAAAACACCACTCACGTTTTCTTTTATATTTCTGTGGAAAATGTTTAGAATTTTACAAAATTTTCAGGGAATGTTTAAGAGAAAACAAGTATTCCACCGGTATAAAGTTAAGTATTTCTTGCCATCGGTGACGTCATGATGATGCCGTACTTCCGTGTTTGACAATTATGGGTTTTACCGTTATAGACAAACATTTGACGAAATGGTAAAACACATCGACTGAATGCAAAATATGCTAATCTGTCATGCAATTTTTCATTGTGAACTGTCTTAGTGGTTTATCTCCTTGATTTAGTGTGAGATACCTACTCAATTTTTCTGATGTCGATAGGCGTACGCGCACTGCGTCACTGCGTGGATGACCACTTGCCCGCTATCAGGCGAACGGCTTGATACAGCAAGTCATGTAATTTTTTAATATTTAAAAGTTTTATTTCATCAATATTCAGATGTCTGTCCATTGTTTAGAAACATTTTGCACAAACTTGTGGCTCTGTAATCCTTGCTGACTCGTAAACATTTAATCAAATGTCTGTCTTCAACTATAAAACCCATAATTTCCAAACACAGAAGTATGACGTCATCATGACGTCACCAGTGGCAAGAAATATTTAATTTTTCAACCAATGGAATACGTGATTTCTTTTAAACATTCCCTGAAAATTTTGTTCAAATCTAAACATTTTCCACGGAGATATAAAAGAAAACGCGAGTGAGTGTTTTTTTCTGAACACAGTGTAAGTAGTATTTATAATAGATTTTCGGTCGTTTAAGTCGTTCACATATGAAGGCAATCGCTTCATGAATTTATTGGGGATTAAATGTACAAAATTTTGTTCAAATTCGTTTAGATTGAACATTTTTATTGCACAATGTCTAAGGGGTCAGTTTTTTTTTACCGGACACAGTGTAGTTGTGTGTTATGCTTGGCAGTGCGCTATATATAGCATACTTCCATAGCTGTATTCTGTACGCCGCGCACACTTTTTTCGAGACCTAGCCTACATTTAATCACGGGCCACAGTTCTAACTTTAATGATGCTGCGCGACGTTGCAGATCCGTGGCCAACGTGTAGAGTCACAAGTGCTCCGGTACGAGGAGAAAACGTAAGTCTGTCGTGCATTATGACCTACTACAATTACGGCTACAATGCCTCGAGGTATGTCTCGGAGTATACTTCCCTTGCCAATATGTCAGCGTCAATCCGCTGGGAGTCAGCAGCTGGGACAGTTCTCAGCAGCACGTTCTCAAAAACTGTTATCACTAATCAGCATGGAATAGATATCGGAGGAACTCTGCAGACCGATGTCCTAGTGTTGGCCAGTGGAACCGAGATCCCGTCGTACAACTGTACCGCGGAGTTCGAGTTTACTACTCGGCAGGGTAGAAATGCTATTTTCGCAAATAACAGTTTGTCGTGGAGCTGCGTCAGCGCACCTGTTTCCACCTGGTGTAAGTATACCGCATTAAATCTGCCCCGCTTAAAATACTACCAGTAATGCTAAACACGAGCCACACGGCGGAGGGGCGTCGAATTATACATTATTAGCATGGCCCATAGACCTCTTAAAATAAGGACTGGCGGCGGCCGTTTTCGGGTCTGCGAACTTGGGTCCATATGGTATTTTTAGTATTTTTACTGTAACTTTGTCAAGCATGGTCTGTTTGCTACAAAATTTTGTACACATAGTGTCACGGACAGCGTAAACAAATGCTGCAAATTTGGTTACTGTATGATTTCTACTTTCTCGCATATATTGTGGCTTACCTTTAAACTTCTCTATACTGCTCAACCTCCTTACCTGTATAACTTAATCTCTCTCCAGCCACCACGTAATACTCGATCCTCATCTGTCGTCACTCTTGCTCGTCCACCTACTCATTACTCCTTAAAAATTACCAGTCGTTCCTTTCGCTATGCATCACCCCATCTATGGAATCAACTGCCTCACTCACTTCGTCAGCCACGTCTTGATCTATCTCCTCCTGACTCACCATACTTGCATGATCATCTCACCTCGTCAGCGTCACCATCACCACTCTTGTCATCTATCACCCCATCATTCTTTCATTCCAATCTCAAAACTTTTCTTTATCTCAAATCTTATCCTCCATAGTCATCTGGCGCCCCTTCGGACTGACTCCACGGTTATTCGGACCTGCTCACGGTTTTTATGTTTACTTTTTTCATTTTTTTCTGAGTTTTAGTTTTCATTATTATTCTTCATTTCTTACCTTTTCAGTTTTTTTTCTTATTTTGGTTGTCTTAACTTCATTCATTTTTCGAATTTTGTCAGTTTTACATTTAAGGCTATTTCTATTCTCAGTATCTCTCATTTCGTTTTTCTTTTAAACATTTCAGTTCTTTTTAGTTTATGTGCTAGATTAAACTGACAGTGTGTTTGTCGGTTTTTGAGTGCAAATTTTCCATTGTATTGTATTGTATTGTATTGTACGTCGGTAATTTTATGCCACTGAATTTGGCGTCGGCATGATCATGGACGTCTACATCTACGACCACGACATACGGTTTAGCCACAATATATGCACACACGAGAAAGTAAAAATTATACAGAACCAAATTGCCAATATATTGTGGCTAATATATTGTGGCTAAACCGTACGTCGGTAATTTTATGCCACTGAATTTGGCGTCGGCATGATCATACACGTCTACAACTACGACCACGACGTACGGTTTAACCACAATATATGCACACACGAGAAAGTAGAAATTATACAGAGCCAAATTTGCAGCATTTATTCACGTTTTCTGTGACACTATGTGTACAAAATTTTGTAGCAAACAAACCACGTTTGACAAAGTTAAAATACTAAAAATACTGATGGACTCAAGTTTGCGGACCCGAGCATGGCCGCCGTCAGTCTTTATTTTAAGACGTCTATGACATGGCCGCATCGTGCATCTTGAAAAAAAGAAAAAAACGAAAATCGTGCACATTTGCATAAAGTTAAAAAAAGAAATACATGAATGTATTTAACTGAGCATATACGTAATTGAAGTCTGCAGGCGATGTCACTGTATAGATAGCAGTCACCAGTCATCCTAATATTTCACACATACAATAATTGTATAATGTATGTCTTACCATTTGCCGGAAAAAAAAGGACTGCATGTAAGGCGTCGGGAATAGATAGATCGAGGTTAAATTTTCTCTGTTATCGTCAACAGTGACTATGGGTTTGTGCCTGCGTGAAATCGATGTTGTTTTTTTCTGTTTAGCGGCGTGCCCAAATGGAAGACCGCCATATTGCCCTACGTGTAATAACTCGGACTCACGGAGAACAATACGCCAGTGTCCACTTGAGCAGTGTGTCAGCACAAAGGTAAGTACAGTAAATTTACGATCTTTGCCTCATTGAACCAGGGCTGGCAAAGACGTCGTAATATCTTTAGCCTATTTTAACGATTTTTCTTTACATTTGTTTGCAGTTTTGTCTTTGCCTCGACCTTAGCCGTATTGACGTATTGAGCTATGCCTTACTTTCTTCGTAAGATTTTGTTTGCTTTAGTTGCGCAGCGTAATACGCATATAAGCTTATGTCGCGTTAGATTCTGTCTTAAGCTGTATTTGAACTCAAGCTCCCGAACAGGCTTGGCTGTGTTTTAGCGATATGTCGTAGGTTGTTAGTTACTTGAAACTGACACATTTGAGCAGTTCTTTTGAAGAAACTTTATTCGTTATTTGGTGAGTGAATAGCGTTAAGAAACGCATCAAAAACATGGTGTTAAGACGAAAAGCACCCATCTCTCACACTATCTTTATAATGATCTCTTTAATCCATATGTTTACACTGCGTCGTTTGTCTAATGTAGTGGAAAACAGTAACGCCCTGACTGTAACGCATATTAACTGACATGCTTACGTAGGCCTAATGCAAAGAAACAAAGAAAATCGACAATTTTTGCAGGATAAATAATCTGATAAACGATTTTGGGTTTGGGCGATATGAAAGCTTGCAAGCTCGTTTGGGGGCACATTAATGTTTCCTAAAGCGGACTCAACGTCACCGGATAATTGCTTTAGTCATCATTTGACATATCAGTCACCTGCAGTGTCACATATGTTTTCAGACGACTGATAGGTGAGTGTGAACTGTTTAGGCGCGTTGTCTGGTGACGTACGTCACAGAACCACGAGGTTTGGTGATAGACGGTGCGTGGTCATGCCGGTGTCTAGAGCCAGACTCTGAATATCCGCCGACTTATACCATATTGCCTGATAGGCTTTACATAATGTTGTACGACTTTGACAAGACTGTCACGCCAACCTGTGTCAGTAAGTAACCATTTGCAGTCACACTTTATTTGTTGACGTCGACTCGCGTTGCAGAATGTCTTCATTTTGGTCAGCGCACATTATGGGCCTATGCTGAAAACCCCAATCAGAGCCATTCGATCTATTGACTTAAAAAACCAGCCCTCGAACCAAACATGAAGTGGATCTGGTGACCCATTGCTGATATATGGCTATTTAAAAAATTTTTATTATTAAAACAGTATAAGCCATCTTCAGCTGTATAACCAATGTGTGTGTTTTGAACTTTGATCGTAGAAACGGATACGCACTAGGTATTTTGTTTGTCTCGAAACTGGGAGTGAAACGGCAATTTTAAAGCCCAATAGGCTAGTGATATGATAGCGTTGTGTTCGTAGACTGTCCGACTTCGGTGACAATCAGTCCTATTGGAGCGTAAGAGGCGGGTGACGTGTTGACATGTTCGTCCGATGGTTATCCAGAGCCGAGTTACCAATGGACTGACGCCGACGATATAGTCGTGTCCACAGCTAGTACGACCAAGTGGCTGCGAGGTTTCTCTAAGCTGACCTGTACTGCTACCGGCAATTTTACCAAACCGTGCAGTGCAAGCTTTAGCATCACCGGAACCACCACCGGTATGAATATGATCAAGTTAGGTTGCAGTGGCGTGGGACGCCATTTTTCATTTTTTTTCTAAGAACGAATGTTTTTCCCACTATTATACTAAACTTTATGTAAAAAGACTAACCAAAAAACAAATCGTCAGAAGTAGCATTATGACGAAATATAATGTACAAAGCTGACTTTCAACGCTCTTTTTTCTAAGCGGTAGCTGAGCTTTTTGTTTACAGTAATTCTGTAAAAAAAATAAAATTTTAACGAGCCGCGTGTCTTGCAAGTTGTTAAGTCATTTGAACAGTCGCGGTTGTCTTATCGGTCCGGTGATGTCAAATCTTGTTCTTTTTATGCAGAATTGCAGTAGCGGACGTTCTTAAGAAATAAAACGTAAAACGATTGTACTCTCACGTGATTTAATACTTACGTAAGATTTTGTGCTTGAGAGACCGTCGAGTAACAGTTTAATTGCTTGCTGTGTGTGCTAGCTATGGTAAGACTACCCACTTTGTACATTGTTATGGCTAGTGATTTAAAACCTTTGTCAGTAATAAATATATTGTTTAAGTTTGCCGATGACACGACATTCCTTGTACCAGAAAATACGGACATAGACATTTCTGTAGAGTTTGAACACTTCC